>Ga0163108_10000495_pt1 | contig 29512 bp, 30 predicted proteins | sample Fk1155metaG_FD_109644 | JGI IMG/M metagenome (GOLD analysis project Ga0163108, IMG submission 109644) | Marine microbial communities from the Central Pacific Ocean - Fk160115 155m metaG | ecosystem: Environmental > Aquatic > Marine > Oceanic > Photic zone | place: The Central Pacific Ocean...
ATTTTCTTTTTTGAAAAAAAAAAATTAGTATAAAAAAAAATAAAAGTTTGAAATATAATACTTTTAAAATACGATGCTATATTTTTACCAAGTTTATTTGATTTTCTAAGATCTACTTTTAAGTTATTGCTAATAAGTTTTTCTTTTTCCAAAAAACTGTATAAAGAATTCGAACTAATGATCAATTTTAATGAAAACTTATTTCTAATTTCTTTGATAGTTTCAATAACACATATAAATTTATATAAATTTGAACAATATGGATTTCGACTTGAAGAGACCGAACTCCACCACTCAACATCATTATGAAAATCTCCGCTAATTTTACCTATCCAATCAGAAAAGTTTTTTCTTAATCTTAAAAATTTTATAAGGTATATTTTTTTGACTTCTCTGGGATATGTGTAAAAAGGGGAGTCAATATCCCAATTAATTTCCTTTTTCATGGAGTGTTTAGTTTTTTAGTAATGTAATCTTAAACTCTATTTACTTGTTTTTATCTTATAAATTTTATTCCAAGCATCTGCATGCTTGTACCCTAGCACTGTTCCCTCTGCATTACATGAGGTACATGGGCTATTGCATCTTTTTCCAGCTAATAAATCTCTTCTATATTTTGAGATTATTTTATCTGTCCATATTTCAAAAAAATCAGTTTGCATAACATTTCCCATAGATATTCTTCTTTGCCAATCTTGTGGGCAAAGGTAAGTGTTGCCGTCCCAATCTATAAGAACTGAATAAGAGGGATAATAACAGTAAGTAAAATTATCTACGCTATCTTGTTTACCAATATTTATTGTTCCTACTCTATTGGTTAGTTTTATTCCGTAATCTTTTTTTTCGTCATACCATCTGTCTCTTAATATAACAAAATCCGACGGAACTTTTGCTTCTTTGGTCATTTTCTTAAATTTAGTTATTTGTTCTGGTCCATCATACATACTAATTAATAATTTATTTACATTAGAATTATAGAGATTTTTAATTACATCTTTTGATAAAGGATCGCCGTTAGTAACAATTTCAACAAATGAAGCTTCTGAGAGTTTTTTAGCTATCTTATATATTTCTTTGTGCAATAAAGGTTCGCCATATCCGCACAAAGTAACAGAACCTTTAAATCCAATTTTTTTTAAATCTTTTGTTAGTTTATTTATAAGACTCATTTTCATTTTTTGAAATGTATTAGGTGCGATTTCTGGATTAGATTTTGGACAGAATATGCAGCTCCTATTACATACATCTATTATGCTAAGTTCAATCCAGCTAGGAATTGGAACTTTTTTATGAAAAACTAATTTATCATCAACGATAATAGTTCGTCTTTTAATATTTATTTTTATTGTTTTGCTTACTTTTTTAGTTCTTTTTGATTCTTGAATAGACATATATTTTTAATTTAACATTATATCATTTATAATTTCATAAATTCCATCTGAAAAACCTTTGGTATTTTTTATGTTTAGCTTAAAAATTCTTATTTTTTCTTTAACATTAGGATTAAAAACGTAATGTCCTAATTGCTGTTTATTTTTAAATTTAAATTTTGCTTTCGTATTTAAAACTTTTGCAATAATAGACATTACATTTTTAATTTTCATTGTAGTGCGTCCTGTTATTAGGACAGTTTTATTAATATATTTTTTCTTTAAAATTTCCAAACTAGTTTTAGATACATCTTTAACATTTATAAACTTTCTTTGAGCTTTTGACGAACCATCATATTGTAAATGTTTCTTATTTTTTAAATACTTATAAATTATTTTTGTTAACCCGTTATTTATACTTGCCCTTGCTCCATAGACAGATCCAAATCGAAGAATTGTATAATTTAACCCAAATTTTTTATTAAATTCTCTAATAAGTAATTCAGAGGAGTGCTTAGAGACTCTATAAAAGCTTCCTTGGCTACTTTGAACATAAATTGTGCTTGCAAAAATTAATCGTTTTATTTTTAATTTTTTACATGCCTCCAAAACCTTATAAGTTCCTAAAATATTTGAATTTATTGTTTCAAACGGTTCCTTTATTGAGTAACCAATATCGCTGATTCCAGCATAATGATAAACCACGTCAGCTCCTTTAAGTGATTTTTCAAGTAGTTTGGTATTGTGTAAATTACCAATCACCATTTTACATTTTTTGTTAAAATAATTAGATTTTTTTTTATCAAAAATTATTACTTTATGATTTTTTAAAATCAGATAATCCGCTAGGTGAGAGCCTAGAAAACCACTTCCGCCTAAAATTACTATTTTCATATTTTAACGATTTTTTTTAAAATATTTTTTATATTAGAGTAGGAACTGCCTGTAAAAATATATTTTTTAGCGTCAGACATTGAACCAAACTTTAAATTATTCAAACATGTTTTCAAATCCTGAAAATTATTAACGTAATAAACACTTTTATTTTTTTTTCTTATATCTCTCTCTGCATCACAGTGCTGATATCTTTTCCATGGATCCAGAAGGATCACGGGTATTTGACAGTTTAGAGCATCCTCAATAGCGGTAGATGAAAAACTAATTAGAGCATATGATTTTTTTAAAAGTGAATCAATTTTATCATTTTTAAAATCTAGGTTTCTATAATAGTTTTTTAAATAACTGACACAATGAATTTGTCCAGGATGGATTTTGACTACTATTTTGTATCCTCCATTTTTGGCAATGTTATCTAACTTAGCGAGATTGCTATTAAATTCATAAAACATGTCAACCCCGTATACTTGGCAGCTAGAAATGTCTTTTAATGTTACAGCATATAACGCGTATTTTTTTTTGTTTTTTTTTGAAAAATAATTTTCTGAAAATATAAGATTTCCTGAGTACAATGGTTTTCCACCAATTCTATGAGTCTTTAGTGAATCTCTGCATATTTTACTTTGCACAGCAAAATAACTGCATTTACCAGAAAAAACTGATTCAGCTATAGTTTGCTTGTAGATTTTATCATATTGATTAAAGCCTTTTGATACAGTCCCATGTGATACACACAACGTAGGTATTTTATATTTGGATGCTACATTAGAATAAGTGCCATCGACTCCTTTAATAATATTTGTGATTACTAAAGCTAACTTATTATTACTAATAAAATTTTCTATCTCCTTTTGATAAAAAGTCAAATCTGTAAAATAAATTTTATAATCGTTCATGAGTTCTGTTAGACATTCCTTGAGGCTAGGAATATTTTTTGTATTTAATTTAAAATCAATATTATTAATTTTATAATTTTTTTTTGGAATTTTTTCTATATAAATAGGAATCAAATTTAATAATCTAAAAATAATTTTTTTAATAAAACTTATTTTTTGATTTGCAAAAAAATAATAATTATATTTTTGGTTAATATTGCTGAATATAAATCTACTAAAATTATAACCTAAATTACTTAACAGTATATTTTTATTCCCTTTTAGTTTTAAATTTTTAATCTTGTAATTAAATATTTTAATTTTTTTATTTATCTTTTTTTTATTAAGAATTTTTGTTTTATATAAATTTTTTAGTACTGGTTCTAAACGGTATAAGAAATAATAGTTCACAGAACTAGGATTTTCCTCATACCATCCTGATAAAAATAATTTGCTAACCCCAAATCTTTTGTCTAACGAATTTAAAACTTCCAATATAAAGATAATTAGATTTATTCTGAATCTCAGAATACTAATAAATTCTATTTGAAAATTATAATCTAGATTAGTTTTAATTTTACAACTCTTGGCTATTTGATTTGAAATTTTAATAGATTTTTGATGAAATTCATTATTTAAAAAATCTTTTGGATTTATATGCTTAATTTTTTTTTCTTTGCAATATAATAATTGTTCTAAATTAAGTGGTATACATATAGCATTATTTTTATTATTTTTTTCTAAATAATATATTTCATCAAGAGTTTGGGCTAAAAAGTAATTATTTTTTTTTTTCATTTTTTTGTTTTGGTGAATTAATTTTTTAATAAATATTTTAAATATTCAAAGTCTTTATCGTTATCTAGATCGATGAATTCTCTATCGCTGATTTCATAAAAATATGGCTTGAAACCAATTCTACTTTTTTTTTTTAAAAGAGAGGTTTTTTTAATTCCATATAAACCTGTTGATTCTTGAATAATGGGTAAAGCATCCTGACTCCTTGGTAATATTTCTGGCTTATAGTTTACAGGTTTATTTTTGAACCAAAACCAAGAATATATTTTGTTTACTGTTAAAATAGAATCGTATTTTTTTGATTTTGAAAGTTTTTCTATACATTTGTTTATAGTAGAAACTTTGATGAGAGGTGAAGTAATGAATAACTGGAAATATAAATCAGCATCAACTATTTTTGCATGATAATTTATCAAATCATTGCCATTGGCTGTGTTTTTACTTAATGATCTAAGCCTATTAATAATGTTTATTTTTTTAGCTTCACAATAATTTTTAATCTCTTTGCTATCTGTATCAACATAAATTTCATCAAAATTACATTTTTTTACTTTTTCTAAAGTATATTCATATAAAGCTTTTCCTCTAATCTTTTTAAAATTTTTTCCAGGAACTCTTTGGGATTTTTTTTTTATGGGGATAATAGCAACTGTTTTCATTTAGGACCAATAATAGGGATTAATTAAAAATTTATTATTTGTAGAAATGTTTTTTGGAATCATAATTTTTTTATTTCTACAATTTATTATTTCCTTTAATTGTTTGTGATCATTTATACCAAATATTATTTTATCAAAGTTTTGAGACAAAGCATAATTTATGCAAATATCAAAAGGTTTTAAACCAGAGTTCTTAACAAAATTGTTCCATTTTTTAAAATTATTTTCAAACTTTTTAAGTTTTTTAGGAATTTTATTTGTTTGTAATAGAAGAAGCAAACCTTGTAAAAAAATTGATCTTACGTGCACCTCAACACCTTTTTTTTTAAGTTTGTTTTTTATCTTCTGATTTAAGATTCTTCTATCAAAAGGGTTAAAAGTTGTTTGAACTACATCAAACTTAAATTTTTTTAAAATTTTTAAAATATTACTTGTGCCATATGTAGAAAATCCTATTTTTTCTACATAATTATCATCTTTTAAGGCTTTTAATATTCTATATAAGTTTACACCATCTTTTTTCAAAAGATCCCTAGACTCATGGACCATTAAACAAAAAATACTATTTACTTTTAAATTTTTCATTGCTTTTAAAATATTTTTTTTAATAGATTTTTCTAAATTTTTACTTCCATTAAAAGTTTGTAATTTCATAATTATATCAAATTTTTTTAGATCAAAATTTTTCAATATTTTTTCAGATTTATAGGCTTGGGCTGTATCCAAATAATTTATCTTGTATTTTCGTTGTAAACTAATTATTTTTGAAATTTCTTTAGCAGAAGTTTTTCCTCGCTTATTGGTTACACCATATTTGTAACCAAATTGTGCAGTTCCTATTGCTAATTTTTTTCTACTTTCTAAAGAAAGCACTAATTAGCCTGTATTAAATTTTTAACTAATTTTTTTAACATAGAATTTTTTGGATCAAACTTAATTGGACTATTATTTAAACAATTTTTTTTCCAATCATCATTCGTTATTTTGAATAAATTTAAAATTTTTTCTTCAATTTCTTTTTTGTTTTCGCCTTTGTACCAATAAAAACCAGATTTACTATCAACTATATTTTCTAGTGGGCTCCCACCTAAATAATGATGAATATCCAAAAATAGTACTTTCATACCACGAGACAAGAGTTCAAATCCAAGCGTCGAGTTGATAGTTACAATTATTTTGGATTTTTCAGCTAATGCTGTAGCATCTATATCCTCATAGTTAAATTCTCCTAAATCTCTTTTGAAAAATTGAATTTCATTTCTTTTAAAATTAGAATCAATTTTGTATTTTTTATCTCTTCTACTGCTAGTAAGAGCTACTACAATAGATTTATTATATGTTTTAGAAATGTTTTTTAGTATTTTTAGCACATAGGATGTTGATGAGTCTATGCTTCTCATTTTGCCAATATTATTGTTTGTTCCAAAATACGATTCGATTTTTGATCTAAATTGAGAGATAAACATTATATCGAATTTTTTATTTTGTTTTTCAATTTCAATCTCATTATTTTTAACTGAGCCTGCAATTATAAATTCAGATTTTATAAAACTGTAAAAATTCTTAGAATATTCGTTTTTCACCAAGAAATAATCTGAGATTAAATCAAAATTTAAATTTTTTTTTATCATTTTTTTGGATGTTTCACTGAAAAAGTCGGCTTGATCAGCTAATTGATAAGCTATGGATTTTTTTTGAGGAAAAAGTTTCTTAAATCTAAATATATTTCCATTATATTCATGTCCGATCGCAATTATAGGATCATATGCTTCGATATATTTTTTAAAATATATATCTCTAAGATTATTTTTTTTAAAAGAAATTAAACTGAAAAAAGCTTTTATAAAAATATAAGAATTAATAACATTTCTTTTTTTTATTTTTGTTTTAATTGATTTTTCAAATTTTAAATTTGCATAGTTATCGTCTAGCAAAATTATGTCCACTTTCTTCGGTTTTTCAAATTCAAATTTTAGAAAAATAATTCTTTTAAAAAAATTAATCATTTACGGATTTATTTATTTAGATCTATTTAAGCTGTAAGAAAGAAATGTTTGGTTCAAAACTTATGTTTTCAAGTTTAAATTTTTTAAGTTCTTTTCTCTTTAAATAGGCAAGCGTTTCTCCTGGCCAATCTGGATTATTAACTTGATCAAAGGCTATTATTCCTCCTTTGGACATTCTTGGTAAAAAATATTTTAAAGCTGTTACTGTTGGCGCATAAATATCAAAATCTAAAAAAAGTAAAGATACTAACAATTCCTTATTTTTTTTAATATATTTAGGAATGGTTTTAATTGCATTGCCTTTTATTAATTCAATTTTTTTTTTATGTCCAATAAATCTATTTTTATCAAAAATTTTTACCAAATCTAAAAGTTCATTTCTAACATCATAATTTCTACGAAAATATTTTTTTTTTTGTTTAAGTTTTTTTCCGTCGTTCTTATTGATTGAAGGAAAACCTTGGAAAGTATCAAAGCCTATTATTTTTCTGTGATAATTATAAGGTTCTAGAATAGTTGAGAAATGTGCCCATGAAAAAACTCCTCCTCCGAGATTAACACCACATTCTACGATACTTCCTTTTACGTTAAGTTGTCTTTGAAAAATATGATATTTACATAGAAACCTGGATATGGCTTGTCTCCTTACATACTTTGGAAAATTATTTAACTTTTGATCTAAAGAAGATTGAGATTTTAAAAATTCTTTATCAAACATAATTTACAATATATTTTTTATTTCTTTTTAGCAACTATAGTCCAAACAGATCTTTTAAAATTTTTATTTGGTTTATAATAATTAATTGTTTTTTCAAATATTTCTAAAATTTTCCAATCTTTAAATAGTTTTCTCAAATTTCTTATGTCGGCAAAATGTATGGCTCCTACATTCATGAGTTTTCCACTATTAATTCTAGTTTTTGTAAAACCATCGATTTTAATTCCTTTTTTAAAATCAGAGTCTTTTTTCGAAAACCAATCAATCCCAATGAATAATCCGCCTTTATTAATATTTTTAAGTAATAATTTTAAAGTTTGTTTTATAGATTTATCATTATTGTGAGTTAAGGATCCTCTATCAATGATAATGTCAAATTTTTTTTTAAAAAATAAATCTTTTGTAAAATCTCCAACTACTATTTTATCTCTTAATTCTGGATATTTTTTTTTTACTTTCTTAACTGCTTCTGAACTTCCTTCTATTGAATAATATTCATATTTTAAGCTCTGTAAAAATGGAATATTGGATCCTGCTCCACAACCAAGTTCTAAAATTCTTGTTTTCTTTTTTGTGTTTTTTTTATATTTTTTTACTAAACTTACTAATTCAGTCCATGGCCAAATATTAAGTTGTAAATTAGACTTGTAGATTTTATTCCACTCTTTTGAGAACATATTTAATTAATTATTTTCTTTATATTTTTTATTATTTTCATTTGATCACTTTTTTTTAAGTCATAATAAATAGGCAATGAGATCGCGCTCTTTGCATGGTTTTCAGATATAGGAAAGTTTCCTTTTTTAAAACCCTTGCTTTTAAAATAAGGATGGAGATGAACTGGCAAGTAGTGCAAATTTATATCAATGTTATTCTTAATTAGATTTTTAAAAATACGATTATAATATTTAATATTAAAATTCTTAAGTTTAATAACATACAAATGAAAACTTGAAAGGTTTCCTTTTTTTATTTTTGGTAAATAAATCGGAGTATTTTTTAAATTATAATTATAAATTTTTGCTATTTCATTTCTTTTTTTAATAAATTTATTTATTTTTTTTAATTGGGATATTCCTAAAGAAGCATTTATATCTGAAATCCAATAATTATAACCAAGATATAATTGTTCATAATACCATTTGGAATTATTTTTATTTTTCATTATTTTTAAATTTTTTGTTATTCCATGGTTTCTAAAAATTTTTAATTTTTCAAATAATTTTTTATCATTTGTCGTTACCATTCCTCCTTCTCCGGTAGTTATAATTTTGACGGGATGAAAACTAAAAACTGTTATGTTTGACCATTTACAATTACCTACTTTTACATTGTTTCTTTTTGCACCGAGTGAGTGAGAAGCATCTTCGATTATTTTAAAATTATATTGTTTCGAAAGTTTATATATTTTTTCTTGATCAGTAGGTTGTCCAGAAAAATGCACGGGAATAATGGCTGTTGGTTTCTTTTTGGCATATTTTAATTTTTTTTCTAACTTTGTTATGTCAATATTTCCTGTTTTCCACTCAATATCCACAAAATCAATATTTGCACCACAGTATAAGCCAGCGTTTGCTGAAGCCACAAATGTATTTGGAACTGTCCAAATTAAATCATTTTTTTTTATCCCTAAAGCTAAACAGGCAATATGTAATCCACTTGTTGCGCTGTTTACAGCAACAGCATATTTTACGCCAACGAATTTACAAATTTTTTTTTCAAATTCTTCTATTTTTTTTCCTCTAGCAATAACATCCGATTTAAGAGTCTTAATAACATTGTCTATATCTTGTTTGTCTAAATATTGTCTGCTGTAAGGATGTTTTTTTTTCATTTGTTACCTATAGAAAAAGAACTGGGTATTATTGGTCTTAAAATTAATCTTCTTAAATCCAGAGTTTACAAAAACTTTTATTGAGTTTTTATTATTTTTATGAATAGTTGAAAATATATTTTCATACGATTTTGATAAAAATTTAGAATAATACTTTATAGAATTTGCTCCAATTTTTTTATTTTGATAATTGTTAAAAATTAATATTCCAAAAGAAATAGCATTTTTTAATCTTTTGTTTCCTATTTTTATAAATTTATGTACTTGTGAATTCATTGTTCCAATCAGTTCTTCTTTAAAGTAAATTCCAACTATACAGTTATTTGATGACTCCTTTATTTTCTTGATATATTTTTTTTGGGACAAGATAGAGTATTTCCTTTTATATCGTAAATATTTGCTGCTATTTAATGAATTAATATAATTATTTGAAATATCTGATAATTTTATATTTTTAATTTTAAATAATCTACTCTTTATTTTAAAATTAATTGAATTTTTAAAAATCATATTTCTTATACTTTTTTCCACTTAAAATAATATTTTTACTGTTAGGACCTTCGTTCATAATAAGATCTAAAACGGACAAATAATCTATAAAGTCTCCATGTAATTGATTATATTTTTGACATTGATATTCTTGTAAAAAAACATTCACATTCTTTTCGGCAAATTCTTTATTTTTATTTAAATATTTCACAGATCCAGCTGGAGTATAATAATTTTTTGATTCTATTATTTCTAAAATCTCTAAAATTAATTTATCTTTTTTTTCTAACGTATTTAGTGATGAGCTTTTTAAAAATTTTGAATTAATTTTTAAATATTTACAAAAAAAATTAATTAAATCATAATTTAAATCAATCAGATAAGTGTGATTTTTTTCAAAAATTTTTTTAATGTCAGGAAATATACTTTCAAAATATTTTGATTTTTTATAGTTAAAGAAAATTGAATTTAAGTATTTTTTAAAAAATTTTGATTCTTTGTGTATTAGCACATCTTTTAATTTTTGTTTTTTTTCACCACTTTTTACAGGTATTGTAAGTATTAATTCATTTTTTGATGAATCCTTAATTTTATTTTTGTGTTGCCAAGATCTGTAATCAAATTGAACATGGTCTAGATAAACAAAAATATCTGATTGATCTATTAAATCAAAATAACCAATCCATGGCATAAAAGTAGGCTGCATGATTGCACTTTTAATCATCAATATTTTTTTAAAATATTATTTTTTAACTTTTGATAAAGTTTATCGTTTTTTTTAATTTCCGATGAAGGATTTTGGATTACTATTGAGTCGTTTTCTATATTTTTAGAAATATTTGAACCCATAGAAATAAAAACAGCGTTTCCGATATTGACACCATCACTAATTCCAGAATTAATCCCTACAAAACAACCTTCGCCAATTGTTGTTCTTCCCCCTATACATACATGACTACTAATGTAGGTGTGATCGTGAATAATTGAGGAATGACCTATATGGTTGCTAGACCAAATGGTTACGTTATTACCAATCTTAACATTATTTTGAATGGTTTGATTTTCTAAAATAAAACAGTTGTCACCGTGTGTAAATTTAGAATTATAACTTTTAGAAGATACATAGCTTGCAAATTTATAATTTTTAGCTTTCAATTTTTCATAAACCTTAATTCTAGATAAATTCATTTTTTTGTATGACAATGCAACAAATGCTAAGTGCTGATCTTTTGGGAATTTTTTATCTATATCTGACTCTTTAATAACCGGAAGTCCCTGAAATTTATCTTCTTTATAAAATTCATCAGATACGCAAAATCCAGATAATTCAATACCTTCGTATTTCAAATCATTTTTGAAATAGTATTGAGCTAAATCAGCAAATTCTCCATTTCCAAAAATAAAGATTTTTCTTTTCATATTACCCTTTTCATTGAAGATTTTAATAACATCAATTTTTTCTGACTAGAAGAATATTCCCATGGTGACGGGATTAAATTAGATCTGGAAACTCTCTTCTTAAAATTTTTAAGAATTTTATAATCTTTTACTGACAATAAAGAATATCTTTTTTGAATAATATCAGATTTTTGTTTGTCTTCTAGAGAAATCTTGATCTTTAAAGAAAATAAAATTTTATTTATCATTTTTTTAATTTTTTTAATATCTTCTTTTTCATTAAAACATTCTACAGAGCAATATTTTTTTTTATCTTTGATGTAAAAAAAAAGTCTTAAGATGCTTGATTTTTTTGTAAAAACTTGGACATAAAAGTCTTCTTTTATATTTCCTATAACTTTGAATGTTAAAATTCTAATCTTAAAGTTTACTGAGTCTAACATTTGTGAGTTATAATTTTTAATCAATGAAACAGGGTTTCCGGTCCAGAGAACATAATTCGGTTTAAAAATTTTACCTCTTATTTTTAGACTAATTTTATTTTTTTTCCAAATTGGTATTACTGGTGTTTTAAGATGAATTTTTATTTTATTTTTCTCTAAATATTTTAAAAATTCACCAAAAAATTTATTATATCCATATTTTGGTAGCAAACCTTCTAAATTATTTTTTTTTAATCTAGGTGTGCCATAAAGATCATCAAAAATTTTACTCTTTTTTTTCAAATTAGTAATTTCCAAGTTTTTTTTTAAAAAAATTCTTGAGAACATTAAACCGTTTCTATTGCTATCTTGCATTAATTTATTGCTTTTTAAATCAAATCTTTTAATCCAATTTAATAATATCTTTGATATTGGCGTGGGATATAACAAGCATCGATCCATTAAACTATTGGGTTTTTTATATTTTAAACTTTTAATTTTTATTTTTTTATCCAAAAATAAATCAGGATAATTATCTAAACATTTATTTTTGTTATTAAATAAATCACAATAAGTTGAATATATAACCTTGGTCTCTTTTAATAAATTTTTAATTTTTTTTGGCACATGGTCATACCAAAAAGAATTTTTGGATAGATACTGACATCCAGTCAAATAATTTTGATCATTAACGATTGTATCTTTTATAATGCCTCCGGCAATTGGACCAGTTTCAAATATTTCAGCACTTATATTTTTTTTGATTGCGATTAAAGCTGCTGATAAACCTGTAATTCCAGATCCAACTATAAAAAGTTTTTTTTTCTTTTTAATCATAAATTAATTCTAGGAGTCCGATACCGTTTCTTCCATAATCGTTTCCATTAAAAAGCATATAAAAATTTTTTTTATATTTAAATACACAGGGATAACAGTTGGCTTGGGAATTCCAATTTAAACCTAATTTTGGAATCTTAAATTTATTGTCTCTTCTTTTCCATCTGAGACCATCTGATGAGATTGCATATCCTATATTAAAGTTTTTATCTTTGTTTCTATAACTATACCACAAATGATATTTGCCCTTATACTTAATGATCCAGGGACGAGATATGGTTTCATTTAAAGATCCGTTCAAAACGTTTTGTTTTTTTAAATCCCAATTTATGCCGTCTAAAGACTCAGAATATGAAAGATTATAAATTGGTATAGTCTCATTATTTTTTTTAATCCATCTTCTTATAGCCACATACCACATTTTGAATTTTCTTCCTTCCTTAATTACAAATGGAGATGCACAACCAAAAGGTTCTTTGCTTGAACGGCTTAAAATCGGATATGAAATTTTTTTTAATTTCTTTAGATTTTTTTTAGATACTGCTAATCCTATAGAAGGTAAAAACCTTGTATTCTTTAGTCTAATCCAGCCCACATAATAAAAATATAATTTATTTTTAACATCGACTACTGAAGTAGCTAATGCCAAACTATCATCAAAAGTTCCTAGTTTTCCAAGTTTTAAAAGGGGCTTTTTTGAATTTAAAATTACTTGATTTGTTTTTAGACAATAAACAAAGTACCCCGTCTGAGTAAAATTGTTTTTATTTCTTGATCCATAAAAAATAATAACTTTAGATCCTACAACTGGGTATAAAGTGGTAGGTACCCATGAATAATTTTTAGACCAATCCAATTTTTTTGAATTTTTAAAGATTAGTTTTATGCTGCTTTTTTTTATTTTAAATGTTCCCACTGAATTTTTTGTCCTTTTTTTATAGTTTTCCTAGTTCTTTTTTTAAATAGTTTTTTTATCTCTGCGCTTGTAATACCACTGGAATATCTAAGTAAATTAACATTGTCTTTGGAAATCTTTTCATTTTTGCGTATTTCTCTTGAAGCAAAAAAACTTTTTTTATGATTTTTCAAAGACTCCCTACTTAGAATTTTTTTTTGTTCAACTCCTAAGGATTTTTCAACAATTCTTATACCTTCAACCATCTTTTTAAATTCTAGTGGCTCTATCGAGATAGAATGGTCTGGTCCTTTTTGGTTTCTGTTCATTGTGAAGTGTTTTTCTATTATTTTAGCGCCTAGTGAAACAGCTGAAATAGGAGGATAAATGCTCAAGGAGTGATCAGAAAATCCAATAATATTATTAAATTTGGTTAAATAAGTTTTAATAACTTTTAAATTTATGTTTTTAAAATCACATGGATATATTGATGAACATTGTAAAATTGCTAGATTATTGTGATATTTATTAATAATTTTCTTTGTTTGAGAAATTTCCTTTAAAGTAGAAACGCCTGTTGAAAGAATTGTAAAAACTTTTTTTCTAGCAATATAATCTATTAACAAGTCATCTCGAATTTCTGGCGATGCAATTTTTAAAATTTTTATTTTATTTTTTATAAGTAAATCAACTGAATTTTTATCAAAAGGACTTGCAAAAAAAATAATTTTTTTAATATCACAAAATTTCTTAAGCTTTTTTATCCAAGCAGGATTAAGTTTGAATTTAGTTAATATTTTAAACCTGGGGTCGTTTTTATTATAAAGTTTTGATGGCTCAAATAATTGAAATTTTACTGCATCAGCTCCACAATTTTTTGCAGTTAAAATTAATTTTTTTGCTGTAGAAAAATTATTGTTATGATTTGAACCTATTTCAGCTACAATAAATGATTTTCTAAATTTCATTTTTGAGTGTTTTGTAAATTATTTTATTTAAGTTAAAACTCTTTTTAGCAAAAAGATCATTATTATTTTTCATAAATTTTTTGTTGGATTTTAAGTTCTGAATATTTTTCAATTTATTAACAATAGTTTGTTTATCCATTCTCGATAAATCGATAAAATCTAAAAGTTTTTTTGATTTTAAATAATTTAAAAAGTATAAATGTGAATATTTTCTATTAAAAGACTTAATAACTAATGTCATTTTTTTTGCAAAAATAGACTCGATCAAGATGGATCCTTCACCAACAATATTTAGGTTTGACCAATTAATTAAATTAATGAATTTATTTTTATTAAAGTCGTAAATTTTTATATTTTTATTATATTTAATTTTTTCAGAAATTTTTGTAAAACTATTAAAATTAAGTTTTTTACTCAAAATAATTTTAATAAATAATTTTTTAAAAAAAATATCCTTAAAAAATTTAACCATTTTCAATGTTATATGCATAGGGTCACTTCCGCTTATAAAAATTAAAATATTTCTAAGTTTTCTAAATTTTTGATTTTTTTTTCTTAAAATTATGAGTTTTTTTGAAAAAGGAAAAGTGTTTAAACCTACTGTCAAAGCTTTTTGGTGTTTTTTTTCAAATTTATTTTTAACAAACTGTGGAATTATTGTGTGGTCTGAATTCAAATTTTTGTGTCTAAAATCTCCAACCAATATTATTTTTACATTACATTTAATTTTGATTTTCCTGAAGAAATTATTTACTTCATCTTTATATAAATTTTCTTGAGTAAGTAGGTCCACAAATAAAATTTTTATATTATATTTTTGAATGAAATTAATTGTTTGGTTTAAAAATTTTTCATAATTCAATTGTTGATAAACATTAATTTTCTTGTATCCGCTGGTATCAATAAGATCCAGTGAATTTTTGTTTTCAACATTAATTAGTAAAAATTTTGAAAAGTTTTTTTTATTAATTAATTTTGAATAATTGTTTAATCTAATAGCATTTCCAGTCCCTGTTTTTTTAAAGATTTTTGTAATAAATAAAATTTTAATTCCTTCTCTTTTATAAGAATTTAAAAGACCTTCGTTTCTAATAACTGCAGAGTTGATTCTAGATATTTTTTTATTTTTATTTAAAAAATTTATAATTTTATTTGAGGATATATATTTTTTTTTAACAATATCAGGAAATTTTTTCACAATCTTTTTAATTAAATTAAAATCTTTTTTTTCATCAATGGTTAATCTGATATTAGAATTATTTTTTTTTGATTTTAATTTTTCAAACTTAAATTGATCTTTATGATTTCTTAAATAGAGAGTCACATGTTCTTTTTCTGATTCAAATTTAGCTCTTTTGTAAATTTTTTCTAATGCTTTAAAACTTATTATTTCACAGTCTAAACCTTCTGCATAATTTTTATCGGTAGATAAATAATCTAATTTTTTCTTATTAAATTTATTTGCTAATTCATCTACAATTTTATAATCGATCAAAGGACAATCGCTTGTTAACCTTATTATGTTTTTTAATTTATTTTTCTTAGCCGTTTGATAGAATCGTTTTAAAACATTTTTTTCATCACCAACGTGTACATTATAACCTCTATCTTTTAAAAAAAAAATAAAGCTTATGATTTTTCTTATTATTTGGAATAGCTATAATTATTTTCGAATGAAATTTTGAAAAACTTAATCTGTTTAACATTATTTCAATAATAGTTTTACCGTTAATTTTTTTTAAAACTTTATTTTTAAACCTTGTTGAACCAAGTCTAGCCTGAATAATAATACCTGTATTTTTCATTTCTAGGTCAGTCTTTTAAAACCTGAATGACAAATTGGGCCTCTCAAAATTTTTTTAAAAAAACCAGGAGAAAAATTTTTACTATGTTTTTTTAAAATTTGATAAAAATTATCAAAAAATTTATTTATATTATTTTTGTTATGCTTGAAGCTTAAATATATAACGTTTGAGAATATGTAGCCTCTTTTAAGCATCTCTTGAGTTAAAAAAGTTTTTATCTGCAAATCCATTAATTGACTTCCTGAATTGAATGATAGAATAGGAACTGATATTAGACCGTTATTTTGAAAATTTAGATTTAGTTCTTTTGAAATTCCTTTAAATTCAGTATCAAAATATTTTCCAATTTTTTTAAGATGTACATCAACTTTCATTTCTTGGTACTGTTTGATCGTAGCTAAAGCAGCCACATATCCAATTCTTTCTGTCCAGTAACTACTACTTATGAAAGTATCTTGTGCTGATTGCATTATTTTCTTCTTTCCCATTACTGCTGATATAGGAAAACCATTACCCAGAGCTTTTCCTAGAGTTACTATGTCTGGCTTTAAATTATAGTTTAGATACAAAGCACCAAGATTAATTCTAAAACCTGACGACACTTCATCAAAAATTAAAACTGATTTATATTTATTGCATAACTTTCTTGCTAATTGTAAAAACTCTAAGTTTGGAGATCTATTTCTTTGAACTTCAAGAATGATACCTGCTATTTTATTTCTATTTTTTGAAAAAATTCTTTTTAATCCATCTAAATCTCCATGTTTTAATGCCAAAGTAGTTCCTTTCAGCTCTTTAGGTACACCCGCGGTATCTAGTCCAGGCAAAAGTAATTTATCTAAACTTTTTTTGTTTTTAAGATTGGAAGCAAGATACCAGTCATGCCATCCAAAATAACCTGAGGCTATAATTTTTGATCTACCAGTTGCAGCACGCGCAATTCTAACTGCAATGGCACAAGCTTCTCCACCAGTCTTTCCAAATCTAACCATTTCCATACCTTTATGAATTTTTAATAATTTATCTGCTAATTTAACTTCTTCTTCAGAATTTAACGTAGAGGTAGAACCAGAGTTTATAGCTTTTTTAACTGCATTATTAACTTGTGGGTTTGAGTAACCCAAAGAACACTGACCTATACTCATTATGCTAAAATCTTCATAACATTTATTGTTTAGATCCCAAATTTTTATCCCATTTGATTTCTTATAATAAGATGGCCATTGATTGGGTAAAAACATTTCTGGTCTTTTCGATAAAAATTGATTACCACCAGGTATTATTTTTTTGGCTTGAGAGTATAATTTTTTTCCAATTTTACTCATTATGTTTTATATTTTTTTAATAATTTTTAATTTTAAAAGATTTTTAATAAATTTATTTAAAGCTTTTATTTTAATATTTAAAATCTTAGAGATATCTTCTAGGGAGTTTTTACCATCGGAATAAGCAATAATATCGATTAGACTCTTTGTTTTATTGTTCATAGTTCTTTCTCCGCTGATAGTTTTTTTTAATTTATATCTGGTCAAAAATGGCTCACATAAATTTGTTGATCGATAAAATTTAGATTTTTCAATATTGTCAATTAAGCTTTTCATAATTTTGAAGGAGTTATTTAATCCTTTAGATGATATGTAATCTAAATTGTCATTAGATGTGTGGTATTGTCTATATTCACCATGCTTTGTTCTCAAAAAAGAGCATACCGGCAGATCCACGCCTGGGCTACAAAATTGTCTTTCATCACTTCCTCTAGCAAGAAATGAATAATTTTTAAATTTAATTTTTTTATTATCTAAGGTTTTTTCTAAAATTCTATCTGCAAAGGTATTTCCTAATCTTGAGCTAATCTTTGAATATTTATTGTCATCACCCACACAGGATAGAACAAATCCGGCTAACAAATTTTCTTTAAGATAATTAATTTTATTTTTAAGAAAAGCAATTGCACCTATAGTCTCAGGTATAAATATAATTCTATATGAATAATTTCTATTTTTAATTTTTAAATATTTTGCAATTTTCATAGCTAATACAGGGCCAGATATTTCATTGTTAGCTAATGAGGGATGACAAATATTAGTTGAAAAGAGTATCTCTTTTTTGCTTCTGCCTTTAAGAAATATTTCCCCATAGTTTAAATATCCTTTAAAAAATTTTGAATTTATTAAAACATGAAATTTTTTTTTCTTATCAATTTTATTTAATTGATTATGTGTTAAACAAAATCCCCAGTCTCTCTTATAATAGCTAGTTCTATAGGGTATTGCATTTGGTTGGTCGGGCAGAGTATGAAGCTTAGTTTTTAATTTTTTAAAGTCTAAAACTTTATTTACTGGTTCAGAATATCCCATAAGATGTAAATTGTTATTTTTAATGTTAATTAGCATTTTGCTTTTATGATATTTAACGTATGCCTCTTTTATTCTCCATTCCATAGGCACTTTCCAATCAAAACATTTCGTACCAGATTTTAAAGATTGAATTTTAAGGTTTGGTATTTTTTTTTTGATATACCTTAATGTTTGCCTTACCCCATCGCCAGTTATGCTTCTATTAAATGGGAATAAATCTTTTGCCCAAAGATACATTGAATTTTTCATTTTTTTATTAATTTACCTATATACAAAAACTGTATATTCCCACAAAGGATAGGAGTGAAAAATCTTAATTTTTTCACTTAAGTTATATTTAATAAATTCACAAACATCATTTGAATTTTTATAAAACAAATGTTTATCTTTATAGTCTACTGAGCTAGTTACTAAATTAAAGCCTATACCAATTTTAGAATATTTAAACATGGAAGTTATTCCAACTTTTACATATTCCCACCATCTTTTATTATCAATGTTATTTCTAACTGTGAAAACCCCAGAGTTTAAAACATAATCAGAAACAAATTTTTTATTAAAGTTAAAATTAATTATATCATATTCATAAAATATTTTTTTTCCTCTATTTCTTTTTTGAGACTCATCTATCATCATTTTAGAAATATCAATTCCTGTATAGAAATAATTTTGATATTTTTTTTTTAAAAAAATATTAAGATCCCCATAACCACAACCATAATCTAATATACTGTGATTATTAAGATTGCCAATTTTTGATAAAATTTTAAATCGTAATTCTTGAGAATGTTTATTTTTCCAATTCAAACCTTTAATGTTAGGGCCAAATCTTTTTAATTTTTCTTCGTAATATTTTTTTGAATTATCTACTATTTTTTTCATTATTTTTTATAAATTTATATAAATTATTTATAGTCCTGAAATCTTTAAGTTTAAATTTTGACATTTTAATTTTAATTTTAAAATTTTTTTCTATTTCTGATATTAGAATCATAATAGACAGCGAGTCTAATGCCTGGGATTTTATTAAATCCTGACTATCAGAAACATTTATTTTTTTTGCACTAATTTTTTTTATTATTTTTTTTAATTTTGACTTAATCATAGTAGCTTGAGCTAATTTTTAATTTGTCAATCTTTCCGTTATTATTTACAGGAATTTTTTTTAAATAATTGATTCTGGAAGGAATCAGATAATTTGGTAAAATTTTACTCAATTCTTCTTTAATTTTATTTTCATTTTTATTTAATGTTGTTACCCATCCAGTAATTTCTTTTATATTATTTTTCTTTCCAAACGTTACCAATCCTCTTCTAATGTTTTTAAGGCTATTAATAGCCTTTTCAATTTCATCCAGCTCAATTCTATGGCCCATGTACTTAATTTGATTGTCTAATCTTGAAACAAAATAAATTAAACGACTTTTTCTATCTTGATAAACAATATCTCCTGTTTTATAGACTATGTCCTTTTTGTTATTAACAAAAGGGTTCTGAACAAATCTTTTTTTTGTCTCAATTATATTATTATAATATCCCTTACCAACATTTTCGCCACATAGTATTAGCTCACCTTTTTCATTAAAATTTGATTTTTTATTTTTGTTAAGAATATAGAATTTGAATTTTTTAATCATTTTTCTTCCAAGTGGAGCATATTTTTTTATTTCTTTTTTTGAAAAATCAAATTTTGAAATTTTATAATTTGAACATATGCAGGTACACTCTGTAGGACCATATACATTAAAAATATTTGTAGATTTACAAATTATTTTAAATAATCTTTGTAAATTTTTTTTAGGAAAAGCTTCTCCACCAAATATCACTCTTTTATAGCTTGAAAAATTTTTTTTGTTAACTGCTTGAAAATTCATAAAATAAATAAGTAATGATGGTACTGAAAACCAAGTTGTTATCTTAAATTTTTTGGTTAGCTTAAAATATATCTTTGGATCAAGTAATTCTTCTTTATTAACCGAAATTAAAGTTATCCCATTAAATAAACCTCCAAATATATCAAAAATAGAATTATCAAAATGTAGACCGTTTAAATTGCTAAAAATATCTTTTGTATTTATTTTATATTCGGTTTTTACCCATCTTATAAAATTAAATAAATTTTTGTGTGTGATTGATACACCCTTAGGCTCCCCAGTTGAACCCGATGTAAACATATTGTATGCCAAAGTATTTTGGCTAAATCTTTTATTTGTATAAACGCTGCTAACTTCTTGGGTAATTTTTATTAACTGATTTAAGGCTATAAATTTTTTAAGTTTTTTAATTTTGCCTTTGTAATTTATAGTAGAAAAAACAAATTTTGGTTTAAGGGTCTTAATTATATTTAAATTTCTTTGGTCAGGATTATCTTTGTCTAACACTGTATATGCTGCTCCTACTTTTAAACATGCAATTAGCACAAAGAATACAAATTCATTTTTATTAGATAAAATACATATACGGTCATTTGGTTTAACTTGTTTTTTTTTCATCCAATTAGAAATTGAATTAGATTTTTTGTTAAGTGTATTAAAATTAATTTTGGTATTGTTTAAAAAATTTACTGCAATTTTTTTTTTATTTTTATTTTCAATTTTATTAAAATATTCGCCTAAATTAATTTTTTTATCCATATTAATTTTTTACAAAAAAGTTAATATCTTTTTTCATTCCTTTAATTCCTGCATCAAAAAAGTTTTTAGCAGTCGATATAAACACTTTGAAAGAATAAAAATTTATTATTTTCAGCTGTCTTTTTTTTATCAACGCTTTTCTTATTTTTTTTTCGCTATAATATTTATTTAGTTTTAAATCTCTTGAAAATGAATAAAAAAAATCTTTTTCTTTTTTTTTTCCAGACTGATAATAACCGTTATACTTTTTTGAAAAACGATATTTTAATTTTTTAATATTTGAGTCAAAATACTCTTCTACATAATGTACAAAAGTTGGGTCAAATTTATTTAAACCAAAACTTACAAGGTAAGTTTTGTTATTATTTATTTTTTCAAATAAACTATTATAACCAAATGAATTTCTTCCGATTTTTTTTAATTTATTTCTATCTTTTCCTAATATTAAAAATGAAAACATCGGGTCTTTAGTTCTCTGTACATTTGTTTTTGAAATTAAAAAAATTGGGAAAATACCGGTTTTCGGTAAAGTTTTTTTTATGTCAAAAATTTTTTTTTTACTATCTTTTCCCCATGAGTAGGTAAATCCCGGAACAATCAAATTTCCTTTTTTTCCTATAATTTTTTTAAACTCTTTAAGAATAAATTCTAATACCTTATTTTTATTTTTATTTAAAAAAAAATCTTTTAATCTTATTAAATCTATTTCCAGATATATTGTGCTATTTTTGGGAATATAATTCCGTAACTTTTTAAATTCTTTGGCTAACTTTTTCATTTAATTAAGCTAAGAATAAATGATGCTTCACCATTAAATATTATCTTATTTTTTACTCTTATCTCTATTAAAATCTCAAGGAGTTTTAAGTCTAAAAATTTTTTTTTAGGAATGATTTTTATTTTTAAAACATCCCCAATAAAAAAAGGGTTTCGAAAATAACAAGATTGTTTTACGCACAATTCTCTTCCCCCAGGAAAATATTTTCCATAGATTTGTGATAAAATTGATGTAATTAAAAAACCATGTCCTAACTTCTTTTTATATTTATTTTTTTTTAAGAATTTATTATTTAGGTGGATTGGACTATCATCTCCACTGAACTTAATAAATTCTTTATGCAACTTTTCTGTAATTTTAACTTTAAAGACTTTTGACTTTCTTAATTTTATGTCTTTAATTTTATAAAAAGGCTGTTTCTTTTGGTGTAATGAAATAACTTTTATCAAACTTATAGTAATTTTTTAATTTGTTGAATATTTAAATATTGATTATTCGTTAATGAATTATATTCAAAATTATCTTTTACTGGTTTTCCTATTTCGCCAAGTAAATTTTTCTTGAAGTTCTTGCTAGCATTAAAGAAAATTATATCGGGTTTTATTAAATAATATTTCTTAAACTCAAATGTTAAATGAGCGCTATCTCTAGGACACATAATTTCATGAAGTTTTTCACCTGGTTTAATACCTATTATTCTAATTTTCATTTTTGAATTAATAGCATTTGCTAAATCAATAATTTTAATCGATGGTATTTTTGGTACAAAAATTTCTCCTCCATGCATAACTTTGAGGCTATAGTCTACAAATTTTACTGCGTCCGATAGCGATATCCAAAACCTTGTCATTTTTTGGTGAGTAATTGGAAAAAATTTTTCTCGTTTTTCGGATAATTCTTTAAAATATGGTACTACCGAACCCCTTGAGTTCAAGACATTTCCATATCTTACGACCGAAAATCTTGTTTTTGCATTTCCAACTAAATTATTAGCTGCAATAAATAATTTATCAGATGCTAATTTTGTAGCTCCATACAAGTTGATTGGATTTGCCGCTTTATCAGTCGATAGTGCAATTACTTTTTTAATATTATTTTCAATAGCAACATCTGAAACGTTTTGGGCTCCTTGAATATTTGTATTTATATACTCTTGGGGATTATATTCCGCTGCTGATACTTGTTTAAGAGCTGCAGCATGTATCAAAAAGTCAACGTTCTTGCTTGCTAATTTTAATCTGCCTTTGTCTCTAACATCTCCAATAAAATATCTTAAAAACTTAAATTTTGAAGTTGGATATTTTTCATCCATTTTAAATTGCTTGTATTCATCTCGAGAAAAAATAATTAGCTTTTTTGGTTTATAATTTTTTATTATAAAATCAACAAAAGCATTCCCAAATGATCCTGTACCGCCTGTTATGAGAATTGATTTATTGTTATACATTTTAAATATTTAAGTTGTTTAAGAAATCCATACCTATTTTATTTGTCCAAAACAAGTTTTTAAATGAATCATGTTTTTGTAGTAAAACCTGCATATTTTTTTGATTTTTGGTAATATTTTGGTCAAAAGATTTATATTTATTTTCGTGCAAGAGAATTGCTTCTTTAGCAAATGTCAAAATTTCATCTTCTGTATTATTTATTAATTCAACATTTTTTTTTTTAAATTCAAATGAAGAAGGAATAGCAAATAATTCTTTTTCTAAAATATCATTTATTGACAATATTTTTTTTGAGTTTTTATCTCTTAATTTCTTAAAAATTTGAAGTTTATTTTTGTGGAGAAAAACTCCCTTAAATGGCACTTGATTTATCATAAACATTGGTCTTCTGAATAATCTAGGAATATTAGATATTCCTGCTCCAGAGCCAAAATAAAAACAACATTTTGATGACAAATAAATATCAAGAAAATCACTTTGAAATTTTGAAAAAGGATAATCAATAAACATTTCGTGTTCAAAATTTAGTTTTTCCCTCATTAATGAACCAATTCTTACTACATAATAATTTTTTGAGATAAAATACTCTATAGCTTTTTTCATACTTGTAATACTAAAGTCTCTGTAATTATGATAACTTGAGTTTATATTTTTAAATCTTTTTTCCAAATATTTTGAATCCCTATTAGAGATGCAGATCCATTTATTGTGTTTTATGATTCCTAATTTTTTAACAAGCTCATCTCCGATCTTAATCCCATATTCAGGTATTTTAATGATAACATTGTTATCATTATTTATTTTGTGAAATCTTTGTCTGGGTGTTCCTTTGATTAGAATATTTTTTTTTGTAATCAATTTGAAATTTTTACAAAAAGAGATCCAAAAAAGATAGTTTTTCAATACAAAAATATTTTTCTTCTTTTTAAGGTAATCAGTTATTAATTTATGATAATATTTGTTTGCAATAGGTTTAATAAAAAATATTAAATATGTAAAATTGTGTTTTTTTTGTACTCGCTTTTCATAAAGCTTTTTTATAAATGGTTCTAAGCAAAGAGCCACATGTCCTATTTTATGTCCGTCCAAAAGAACAAATTTTAAATCTTTATTATTGAAGAAAAAAATTTTTAATAACATGAATAAAGGAATGGTAAAGATAGTTGCGGGGTATATAAAAAAATAAATAAAAATAGCCTTCATCTTCCCGCGAAAAGTTAAGTAAAAATTTTTCATCCAAGTTTATTTGTTTTGATTTACAAACCCTTTTTCAATTCTATAGACTTTTTTAATTTTCTGAATCAAGTTAGAAGAGTGTGAAATTAAAATCACAGTAGTGTTTTTTGATAATTCAATAATTTTATCTTCAATTAATTTTTGTGTTTTTTGATCTATAGAAGCAGTTGCCTCATCCATTATTAATATTTCAGGCTTTCTTATGATGGCTCTCGCAAAAGCTATCCTTTGTCTTTGTCCTCCTGACAGCGCTTCTCCTCGTTCCCCGACAATCGTATTAATACCGTCTGGCAAGTTATTTATAAATTTATCAATTTCAACAAAACTCAAAGCTTTTTGTATTTCATCATCTGTTGCTAAGTTATTAGCCCATAATAAATTTTCTTTAATAGAGATGTTGAAAAGTACTGGGTCTTGAGGAATATATCCTATTTTACTTCTAAAAGTTGAAATTTTAAAATCATTTAAATTCTTTTCATCAATGAGAATTTTACCTTCTGTAGGTTTTAACATACCAGTCAATAAATCCACTAAAGTGGTTTTTCCTGATCCGGATGGACCTACCAACCCTGTGATTGTATTTTTTTTAAAACTTAAATTAATTTTGTTAAACAAATTTATATTTTTTGGGTAATTAAAAGAAATATCATTAAAAATTATTTGATCTTTAAATCCTTTAAAATTATCCTTTCCATCAATACTGGAGGCCTTTTTGGCTTCATCTTCATAATTTTTTATTTGATCAAATGATGCTTTTGTTGATGTTATAACAACTCTACACTTCACGGCATTAGCTAAATGAGGAGCCATTCTCTGAAAAGAAAATAGAATTACTGTTAGCTCACTTAAGGGGTGGCCTGTTTTAAAAATAAAATAAAAGGGTATCATTAAAGAAATAATTATAAGAGGTGAAAAAATAAGTGGCACTCCTGAAGAGAAAAAAAGTCGTGAAACTGCTGCATCAACATGTTTATTTGCATAATCTTTAAAATGTCTTTTTGCATTTTCATTCATTCCATAACTGTAAATTAATTTAATTGATGAAAGAATTTGATATAAAGAGTTACTTAATTCATTAGAAGACTTTGTGTCCATTTCACTTAATTTATAAATATGATTTTTAAAGAAAATAGTTGGAGATATTATTAAAAAAATACATGCAAAAAATATTAAGGTAAATTTTAGGGAAAGATAGACTGGTATAATTATAAGTAAAAAAATCTGAATTAAAGCTATAAAAAATCTTATTAATTGATCTAAAGCATCACAAACCTTATTAACTTCAAAATCAAAAGTATTAATAAATTTACCTAATTTTTTAAGATTAAAAAAAGAGTAATCAGATTTTAAAAATAAGCTCATCATGCCTACCTTGATTTGTGAAAATATACCGTATTTTAACTTTAGGTTTAAATAATTGGCCCAAAGTCCAACTATAGAAGTTAAAATTATAAAAAAACCAAAAAATATAAATGAATGGATTAATTGAAAATCTATATTAAATTCTAAAAATATTTTCTTAAATAGTTGAGTCAAAAATGATAATTCTTCATCATTTTTTTTCATAAATAGGTCTATTATAGGTGCTAACGAAATTACCGAAATTATATTTATTATCGTTTGTAAAAGAACAACAATAAATAAAGTAAATAGTTTTAACTTAAATTTTTTTACAAAATTTGAAAATTGTGATGATGAAAGTATCATTAAGTAGTTTTTTATCCCAAATTAATTAAATAAATTCTTAAAAAGTAGAGTCCCAATAATTCCAATTGTAAAAGAATAAATACTAAAATCTTTGATAAAATATAAAAAAATTTTAATATATTTTTAATAATTAATTTTTAGAATCTTTAGATATTTAATATTATTTGAAACTATTTTTTTAATTTTTATAATTAAGATTATTCGATAAAAGTAATGTATAATTAATTCTAATTGAAATATTGGGTAAAAAAATAATTTGGTAAGAAAATTTAAAAATTTTAAAACCTGATTTTTTTTATTATAATAAAATTTTTTTCTTAAGAAGTTATATTTAATCAAATATGCAATATCATATGACCATTTATATTCGTACATTACATTGAAATAATAGTTTTTTAACTTGTTCCCTGATAATTCGGCCAAGCAATCTTTAAAGTATATATACATATTATAAGGATTTAACCTTGATATAAATAATTTAAGGCCATATTTTGTTGGTAAAAATAGATACACCCAAAACAATAAATTTTGATTAATAATATTTCTATCATTTATATAATTACATTTTTTTAAAAAAGGCCTCAATGCTTGAGTCAAGACAATTTTTTCACATGCAAAAAATTGATCTTGATCATATCTTTGTTCTTTGCTCATATTTTTAAACTTAAAATTTTCTTTAGCTCCTTTATAAATCTTATGTCCCCACCAAACTTTGTTCTCAAATTTAGGAATTTTCATACTCACAAAATTAAATTTTATTTTAAAAAAGGAACAAATTTTTTTTAAAGTTTCATATTTGTGTGTTTTTATATCTTCAAATTCTACTGCTTTACAGTTTTGAGCCATATTTCTGTCAAAGCTTTTGAGGCTGATATATATATCTTTTATTCTATTTAAATATCTATAATTTTTTAGATTTTCATAATCTGATTTATCAAATCTATACTTATCTATATTATTATCTGCATAGCAATTCCTCCAAAAATTTAAAATTGGATCTCTTACGGTTAAAATTAATTTTGAATTTTTAAATTCTTCCGATAAAAAAATTTTATAAATTTCTATACTATGAGCATGATATAAAATTTTTTTTTTATCATTTTTAGTAGCATACTGATATGATTTATGAATTATCTCAATTGTATTTTTTAAACTAACATTCTGTATAAAATTTTTTAAAAAGTATTTTCTAAATTTTGTTTTTGAAATTTTAATATATTCATTTTTGTTTTCACCAAGTTTATTTGTTCCGTTAAAACCTGAAATATTTCTTGTATCAAAAATTGATGCAAATTGTTGTTCTATTAATTTTAATAATTTTTTCTTTTTTAAATTTTTATTTTTTTCCATTTTTTAAAACAATCAGGTAAGTATAGAAGTGGATAAGCAGGAAGTGTAAATAAACTTGGGGATTCACTCAAATGTGCTTGTAATAATTTCGAACCAGATCCAAATAAACCTAATAAAATTAAAGTTTTGTTTTTATTTTTCATCCTATATCATTTTTTATAATAATAATTTTCACTAAGTAATATTTATTTTTTTGAGTATTTTATTAGTTAAAATAAAATCTTTTTTATTATTATTTACAATAATATAGTTTTTTATTTTAGGGTACTTTATATCTTTACCGACAACATTATCAATATTTTTATATGTTTTATGACGTTTGATAACTTTTTCAAAACTTTCTCTTACAATTTTTACAACCATTATTTTATTTTTTTTACATTTTAAATTTAACTGATTGTTGAAATACACTGTAGATATAATTGGAAAAATATCTGACTTTATTGCAATTTTGCCAATACCATAAACTCTTTTTATCTGGATTTCTCTATCTGGTTTAGAGTAGCCTAGGTCCCAACTGATATACTTTCTAACAATGTCGCCATCAATTATAATACTATTACGAATTTTTTTATTTAAAACTTTGGAAGCGTAAGTTTTACCAGATCCTGATAGCCCATAAAACCAGATTCCTTTAAATTTTTTTTTCAATTTTAACTAAAAATCCTTCTGCTCAATAATTGAAACGGTATTGGCTCTTGAGTTTTTTCTTGGAAAAATTACATTCACCAAATACGCAAATTTATTTCCCTTAAAAATAAGCTTTTTATTTTTTTTTATATTTTTATATAAAAAACTATATAAATAATTTTTTGGAAACTTTGTTAATATTGAATTTGCGTTTCTTTTTAATTGTAAAATATTTTTCAATTTTTTATTTTCAGTAAATAATACAAGATCTTTATATTCTAATGATGATATCTTTTGATAAAAATATCCTTTCTTTGAAAAAACTACTACTGTTTGATTTTTAAGACTATGAATTATCTCTTCAATGGAGAGTGGTTTACTTAAGTCAGTTTCAATATTTTTTTTCTTTAAATAATTATTAAGCCAATTTATAGTATTTTTGGAATTTATAGACGTTGCTGTTTCATCACTTAACATTAAAAAATCTACTTTTTTTTCAACATAATAGTCAATATTAATTACATCACTTTTAGTTGGAGTGTTATTATAGAGAAGAGAATTAAGATTTTCAGTAGCTATAATTATAGGTTTGCCCATTTTTTTTGTATCTTGAATAATATCATCTGAATATTCTGATAATTTAGAAAGACCAATCTCAGCGGCCAGGTCTCCTCTATCTATCATAATCGCATCACTAAAATGTATTATTTTTTTTCTGTTTTTATAACCAAGAAAATTTTCAATTTTTGAAATGAATATTAATTTTGGATATGCTTTTTTGAGTTTAAGTAAAATATCATGATTTTGAATAAAACTGAGACCTACACAATCAATATTTAATTTACTAATTTTTTTTAAGTATGAAAAATAGACTTTTTTCTGCAAATTATCATCGTATATTGAATAGGGTATATTCAATCCCTTCTTAGGATATAAAGTAAAGTTTTGACAAGAAACACCACTTAAAATTTTATTCTTAATAACTAAGTTTTTAAATTCATAAGTTCCATCAGAAAGATAAAAATATTTTGATTTTTTATTTATTTTAGGAAGAGGATTTGAAAGTTTTATAACTTCTTTTTCTTTTTTTGAAATTTTGTATCCAAATCTTATTTTTTGGCCTTTTTTAATCAAAATTGGATTATTATTTAAAGTTCTAGGTTTAACTCCTGGAATATCAACTAAAATTAATTTTTCTGAATTAATTTTTTTTATTTTATTAATATTTGCTTTGTGCCAGTTTAATACGTTATGTGAAGTATTCAGTCTTAAAAAATCTGACCTATCTAAAAAATATTTCAGATTTTTTCCTGAAGATGCTGGCCCAATAGTTGTTAAAATTTTTGTCATATTGTGATGATAAACCTACAGAATTTTTTGTAATGAAAGATCGGCATGTTTA
>Ga0163108_10000496_pt1 | contig 29498 bp, 26 predicted proteins | sample Fk1155metaG_FD_109644 | JGI IMG/M metagenome (GOLD analysis project Ga0163108, IMG submission 109644) | Marine microbial communities from the Central Pacific Ocean - Fk160115 155m metaG | ecosystem: Environmental > Aquatic > Marine > Oceanic > Photic zone | place: The Central Pacific Ocean...
GGTCTTGGTTGGGCTCAGGTTGGTTCAGTGCATCATCGTCACTACAAATTCCTACCATCGGAGGGTGGCATGCATGCTCCGATGATTGCTCGATTTCCAGGAGTGTTGACGCCGGGTGATGACCTGGATGCATTCGCTAGTGCTGTCGATATTACGCCGACATTCCTGGACGTTGCTAACGTGGAACACCCTGGGACGCAATACCGTGATCGAGAAATCTATCCAATGCGAGGGCGTTCGCTACTACCTTACATGAGCGATAGTCTGAATGTTCCCTACGGTGACGAAGATCCGGTTGCCTTTGAAATTTATGGGCACAAAGTTGTTTTTATGGGTCCGTGGAAAGCTGTTCAGTTGCGCCAGCCATGGGATCAAAGTATTTGGCGCCTATACAACTTAAATCTGGATCCTGGTGAACAGCAAGACCTCGCGCACGACGAGCCTGAGGTGTTAACGAGACTGATAGACGCGTATGAAAGTTTTGCAAAAGAAAATGGCGTAGTGGATGAGCCAGCCGATGTACCGCCCTTTCCTTACAAGCCTGGTCATCTTGGGGACCTGATTGCTGAACGTTAGGCGTCGTTGGTGAAGCGTGAAGCAATTGTTTTTGACGCGTATTGTCCTGTGAGCAAGAGGGCCAATCCAAGGGCTAAGGAAATGCCTGCGATTGAAGCAGCATAAACAGTTCCCATCGAGACGACAACGACGCGATAGGTTCCTCTCACCCAGAACAAATATTGCACTGCTACATTAGCCACGATAATTTTATTTAGACGTCCAGCGTAGGCACACATAATTAGAGCCCACGCCACTAGAAACAGGTTGGCTGGTAATTTTGCGAAGACTGTACCAAGGCCTGCGGTGTATTGAGGTTCCCAGCAATCCCAACATGCGACACGCATGAGCCACATCCACAGGCGATGGATAGCTGGATCAAAAGTCCAGAAAAGTATCATCAAGGCATGGTCTTTATGCAGAAGAAAATTTTTCCGCCTGGCATATACCACGGCTAGAATCGTATTAATAGCGACCCCAAAACCCATAATCCAGGTGTAAATACCTGCCTGAAAGAAGGGGCCGTTCACTCCTTCGCTAAAATCATGAATAAAGGTCCAAACCCAGCCACCAGCGAGTGCGGTACCGACAAGAGCGGTAAAGACGACGATCCTGCCATTGATGCGATGGGTCTTAAGTCTTGATTTCTTGTCGCCAGTCAGTAGTTGGATGCCGATTAGGCATAGAAAAATTGAGGTTAAGACGATATGAACCCAGAGAGGTCCGTCAACGTCTATGTGGGGTTTTTGTTGATTGACCGACCATACAACACCTGTAGTCAGAATGATGTAAAGGGAAGGGGTAAATCCTGCTGCACTCATCAGTAGTAGCAGGAAACCTCCTCGTTTATACGCGACAGTTTGACGGAGATTATTCCCTGATTGATCTGAAAAAATCCAGGATGACTTCTTGTGGTCTAAGAAAAACCAGATTGCTAGGACTAAACAAGTCCAGGTAATCACAGCTAGTACTAGAGGGAACTCTCTTACGAAAAATCCGGTATTTGTCATATCCTTGGTCTTCTCAAGAAAAAATTTATAAGAACCATGTTTGCTGCACCCAGATTATGTGTTTCGCTGCAGGTGTCTATTATTAATAGTCAATAAGGTATCTTATTTTTGTGGGCTAATGTTTGTGTTTTATTGATTGTTAATGTTTTATCGATACTTGGCGTACAAGGGCTCTGCATCTAGGTCATGTTCTGAACTCAATTAATGGACTGCAAATGGTAGAATTTTGGATGTGTGAATTATCCTTGGATGGGTAAGGCTGAGATATGCAGGAATATATATCCAAACTGTTAGACCGAAATGAAATGCGCATCGTTGACCGTGAGGTCAACCCTAAACACGAGCTAGCAGCAGTTGTTGCTAGATCTCAAAAGGAAAGTGCGCTTCCCATTTTGTTTAAACGGGTCCAGGGAACCGAGTTTCCGGTGGTATGCAATCTTTACGGTAGTAGGTCGCGCCTGAAAGAAATGGTTGGTGCCGGTGAGAGAGGTTTTTGTGAACACTGGGCGGAAACGATTAACGACGGGATGTTGCTGGGTGATGATTATCCGACAGTCGTGGATATGTCCGGGGAACTTCAGAAGGGCCAACTTTCAGATCTGCCGCAAATAGTCTGGCGCGAGAAGGACGCGGGACCTTATATCACTGCCGGTGTTGCAATTGCTAAGGACCCTGAAACTGGCGTGCCCAATCTAGCTTTTAGTCGGGCGATGATGATTGATGATAAGGAAATGCGTTGTTGCATAGATGTGGTGCAGGATCTTGCTAAGTATCACGCGAAAGCAGCAGCCATGAATAAACCATTGGAAATGGCTTGGTTAATCGGTGTCTCGCCGGCCGTATTCATGGCGGCATGCACCTCGATCTCTCTTGACCAGGATGAACTGAAAATTGCGGCTCAGCTGAATGGGGGCACTTTACCGATGCGTCAGTGTCAAGAACTGGATTTATTGATTCCAGCGGACACCGGAATCGTTATCGAAGCACGGATCCGTCCTGACGAGCGCCGACCGGAAGCCCCATTTGGCGAGTTCATGGGTTATTACTGTAAAGAGAACAGGGGTTACGTCGCTGATATTGCTGCAGTCAGTTGGCGCACTGGTTCATATTTTCAGGGATTATTATGCGGTTCAAGAGATGACCTCACGGCGATCTACGCGACTTATGCAACTCGGGTATACCGGAACCTAATTGGAGACCTTCCAGGGATCATTGATGTTGCCTGTAACACCACGCTGTACTGCACCATTGTGAAGATCGACAAACAGTATGAAGGCCATCCGCAGCACGTCATGCTTAAGGTGTTCGCGACGAATCCTCATTACAATTTTGCATGCATGGTGGTAGACAGTGATATCGACATTAATAATCTCAACGATGTGTGGTGGGCCTTTTTGGCGCGTGGCCCCGTCGATAAGCGCACCATGCTGATTGAGAACATACCGGGGGGATATGAATACCCTGAGGACAACCCGCACAGGGGGCGTATCGGGATTGATGCTACCGCACCCTATGGCAGACTCGATGAGTTCCGACGGACCAGCACTCCAGGGGAAGACACGCTGAATCTCTCTGATTACTTTGCTTAAGGATTACAGCCGATGATCAGGGCCTGCCTTTTTTCCCTCTTGGTTGGGATGTTTGTTTCGGCTGCCTATGCACAGGTCCTTCCGAACTCCCGTTTAGCAGCACCCCCTTCTCCGCCGCCGGGGTTCTTACCGCCACCGCTCCATCCGAGAGGGGTGACGCTGGAAACACGTGTATTGGGTGATGGCGTTTATGCGCTTATGTCGAATAGGCCGTTTACCGACAACGCCGGGTTTATCGTTGGTTCGAACGAGGTCTTGGTTATCGACTCTCACTTTAACGGGGCTATGGGCAGGCAAATCATTGAGGCAGTGCGTCGTGTATCGGATTTACCCATCAAGTATTTGCTAAACACCAATGCCTTTGGAGACCACGTCTTCGGTAATTACGTGTTTTCTGACGATACGATCATCGTCGCGCATCAGAGCACTATAAATGCGCTCAAGATATCAAGCGTTCAAGGAATGTCGCAGACGATGGCGCGTACTGTCGGTGGTGACATTTCTGTGTTTGACGGCGTTGAGTTACGACTTCCAGATGTTGGTTTCCATGGATCTTGGGAGATTGATTTAGGCGGCAAGGTTGTCCAAATGTATTGGTTTGGAAAGGGCATGTCGCCCAACGACAGCGTGGTCTTCGTACCTGACGCGAATGTCGCCTGGACCGCAAATTTGATTTTTGGCAAAGGCACGATTCCATGGGCTCGTTCTGGCGATATCTTGGCTTATCAAGAAACGCTTCGGAACTTTTCAGAAGCCTTGCAGCCGGCAACGATTGTCCCTGGTCACGGCGAGATTGTGAGCGGCGATTTGGTGCGCAGTTATCGGCAATATCTGGCGGAGATACGGGTGTTGTCTGAGCAAGCTGTTGCTGCAGGGAGCACGATCGACGACTTTGTGGCCACGGCTCATGTGGATCCTAATTACGAGATCGAGCCGTCACTTCAGGGTTTGATGACGGGTTTTCATCGATGGAATTTAAAAGTCGCTTTTAATGAATTGAACCGCTAACCGCCCAGCGTTGACAGCCCCGGAAATACTGAGTGCGCAGCTCCGCCTCTACCCGCCTTCGATGGCGGGAATAAAGTGTATTTCACTGTCTTCGTCAAGAGTGGCGTAAAGACCAAGATGGTCAACCGAACCGTTGATGGCAACGGTCATTCCAGGGGTGAGCATATCTCCTTCACGTAACTGCTCCCCGAGGCCAGGGTATTTATTGTCTAATGCTCGAATTACCTGGCGGATGTTGGAGCCTGAGATTTCAACTCGCTCGCTGCCATTGGTTAAATGCTGTAGGTGAGCTGGTATCCAGATCCGATTCATGACCCGCGCTGTTTCTTCTTTAACTTTTCCAAGACGGCCCCGGGCGTCATGGGTAAGGCTGTCATTCGGATTCCGACGGCATCATACAGAGCGTTTGCAAGAGCACCAGCTGGTGGCATGATGGAAGATTCTCCGACACCGCGAACACCAAAAGGATGGTTCGGGTTGGGAGTCTCTAATATTACGGTCTCGATGTCCGGCAGGTCTAGGGACGTGGGCATTCGGTAATCCAAGAGCGTAGTGTTCAAGAGGTGTCCTGCTTCATCGTACTGGTAGGCTTCACTTAAAGCCCAGCCAACTCCTTGGGCTACACCGCCTTGCATTTGGCCAGACACATAATCTGGATGAATGGCCTTGCCGACGTCCTGAAAAGCCGTGTAGCGTTGTATTTCAATTTTTCCAGTCTCAGTATCCACATCGATATCGACGAGGTGGGCAGTCAACTGCGCCCCATTGGATTTTGGTGTCACACTGGATTGCACGGTGATGGGTCCACCAAGCTTTTCGAGTAGATGAGCCATCTCTGTGAATGTAAGCGTTAAGGTGGAATCTTTCTGATGGTTAAACACTCCGTCAGAGAATGTCACGTCAGTTTCATCAACATCCCAGTAGAGAGCCGCTCGTTCCGTCATCTGCCTCAGTAATTGCTGGGCCGCCTCGTAGACGGCAAGACCAGTAGAGTGTGTGGTTCGGCTACCAACAGCCATAAAAGAAAATGCGATGGAGTCGGTATCAGGAATGGACACGGAGATAGAAGATACCGCTATGCCAAGGGCCTCCGCCGCTTGCATGGCCAGTGTCATTCGTGTGCCGCTAAGATCCGGAGTGCCGACGGAAAGCTTGACGCTACCATCAGGGTTAGCCGTAAGCACGGCACTAGACGTCATGCCAGCGCCAAACCACATTGCGTACGCGAGACCCCGTCCAGGATTCCTACCTGTAAGAGGCGAGGTAAAGTGTGGATGTGTTTGGACGGCTTTTAGTAATTCTTTTCCGCCAATTTTCTGGCAAGGGATTCCCGTGATCATGCGGTCGCCCGTCACCATGGCATTTGTGAGTCGTAATTCCAGTGGGTCAAGTTCCAGTTTACGCGCCAGAATATCTAGCATTGATTCCATCGCAAAGTTAACCGGCAGACCACCTGGTGCTCGGTACTGTTTCATTTTCGGTTTATTCAGAAGCACATCATGGCCCAGTATTTGTTGGTCTGGTATGTTGTATCGGGCTGTGGCTTGCAGCGCGGCGGAGGTAACAGGTCCTCCTGGATAGGCACCCGCTTCATAGGCGAGAGTGAGGTCCGCTCCGAGCAAAGTTCCATCCTTCTTGGCAGCAAGCTTGACCCGAATGTTTGCACCCGGGCTCGGACCCGTGCCACGTAACATGTCAGCACGAGACATCGCTATTTTGACCGGCCGTCCGGTTTTTTTAGCAAACATCGCAGCAATGGGTTCAATGTAGACTTGGTCCTTGCCTCCAAAGCCGCCGCCGATTTCCATCGGGGTCACTTTCACTTTGTTCAAGGGATGTCTCAAGATAAACGCCAACTGTTCACGAATGGCAAAATGTCCCTGAGTGCTTGTCCAGACACTCATGATGTCGTTGTGACTCCATTCTACGGTGACCGAGTGAGGCTCGATATATCCCTGATGTAAACAGCGAGTCTGAAAGTTTTCTTCTAGAACGTGATCCGCGTTTTGAAATGCACGGTCAGCATCCCCGAGCTTGAGTTTAAAGCTGCCAGCATTGCTGTGGGATTTTTCGGTTTGCAGTATGAAGCGACCCGGCGAAAACGTTTCATGCAGAACAGGTGCATCATCTTTTAGAGCGTCTTCAATTTCTAGTACTGGTTCGAGTATTTCGTAATCGACCTCAATCAGTTCCAGGGCCTGTTCCGCAATGTGGTAGTTGTCAGCGACAGCTGCTGCCACTGCATGACCATCATAGAGAGTCTTGTCACGCGCGATACAGTTTTCAGCAAGGTCTCTGATGTCGATTGTACTGGCACCACCATGAGGAATGACCGTGGATTCAAGTTGTGGAAAGTCTCCACCGGTCAAGACACCGTGAACGCCTGGCAAGGCGCGCGCTTTACTAGTATCAATATTTTTGATGATGGCGTGGGCATGAGGGCTTCGCAAAATCTTGCCAAATAACATTCTTGGTAGATAAATGTCATCAGCAAAACGTGCACGACCGGTGACTTTTTCGATGCCATCAGGTCGTTCGGGTGTCGTGCCAATCACCTTGAAATCAATCTGACCCTCAGCGTGTTTCATGGCTTCTGGTGGAGCTCTTTCGCAGCTTGAGCAACAGCTTTAATAATCCTGGTATATCCAGTGCATCGACACAGATTGTTGGCCAACCAAAGTCGAATTCTTTCGTTCGATGGAAGAGGTTCGTGTGCCAGCAAGTCTTTGGCTGCCATGAGGAGACCTGGAGTGCAGTAGCCGCATTGCAAGGCGGTTTCTCGGATGAACGCCTGCTGTAGAGGATGGAGACTGTCTCCATCAGCCAGACCTTCAATGGTTTCGATGGATGCATTTTCTGCTTCAACTCCAAGCACGCAGCATGAATTGACGGACACACCATCCAGAATGACTATACAAGCGCCACAGTTACCGTCATTACAGCCTTCTTTGGTGCCAGTTAATTGCAACCTATCTCGCAATATTTCAAGCAAGCTTTCTCGAGGTTCACAGAAGAATGTTTCTTCTTGACCATTAATGACAGTGGTAATCCGTGTGGAGTAGTCAGTCATCAGTAACCGTCCCACCAGCCCTACGTACAGCCCTTTCAAGGGCACGTATTGTCATAATTCGTGTCAAGTCTCTGCGCTGGTCCGCTGTGCCTCGCAGGTCACTAATGGGTTTCGCGCAAGACATGGCAATATCTCCAGCATGGTCGATCGTTTCCCGATTGACAGGCTTATTCTTAATGGCATTACCAGCTTCGCTAACGAAGAGCGGCGTAGGGGCTACAGCACCAATGGCAATTCTCACGTCGACGAATCTGGTATGACTGGAGTCTAATTCAACTTCAGCAGCGGCATTGACTACCGCTATATCCATCTCATTACGCGGAATGAAACGGTTGAAGGCTCCGCCACTGTGTTTAGGTGGAGGAGGCAAGTGTAATTGTAGAAGCAGTTCATCGTCTGCAAGCACGTTTTTGCGAGGACCTAGACAAAAATCTTTCACTGGAAGTGTTCGTGTGCCTCGTGAGCTCACGATTGTAGCAACAGCTCGCATTACGATAAGCGTAGGGACGCTGTCGGCACTTGGCGATGCGTTACACAAATTACCGCCTACTGAGGCACGTCCCTGAATGGATGTGCCGCCGATCAGGCTTGCTGAGTCAATGAGAGCAGGGTACATATTCGCGACCTGGCGGTTCTCCCAAATACGTCGACAGGAGGTTGCGGCACCAAGGGTGAGTCCATCCTTCTCGAGTTGTATCTCGACCATTGTGGGAATCTTTTTGGCGTCAATAACGACTGCCGGACGCAAATTACCTGACCGCATACCCACAATGAGGTCTGTGCCACCTGCGAGCAATCGCGCATTGCGCCCGTAGCTGGTCATCATGGCTGTCAGTTCGGTTACAGAAGACGGTTTCTTAAAATCGAAATTATGCATAAGGTGGTGACCTAGACTGTCAGGAACGCCACATTCGGTTAATCCACGAATACGTATTCTGGCAGAAAGGCTGATACCAGCCAATTTGGTGGGCTGACGACTTCATTGATCTTCAGGTCGACACAAACCGAACACAACACATAAGCTTCTTCTCGACTTAACCCTTTTTCACTTACAAGGTAAGCGATCATGTAACGCACAGCTCTTTGTGAACATTCATAGAGATCTGGACCATGCGCCGTGGTCGCAAACAATTCACTGTTGGTAGTTGCGTTGTTGACCGAACCATGGACTCTTAACTGTGGTTCCGAAATGTGGTGGGAGTCCAGCAATTTAAAACGTAATGTGATCTTGGCTGCCATTTCAATGGCGGTGATGCACACTTCACCATCACCTTGGGCGGCATGGGCATCACCTACACAGAACAAGCCACCTTCGACGAACACGGGTAGGTACACAGTGCTGCCGGCGCACAGATATTTAATGTCCATGTTTCCACCGTTCTCGCGCGGTGGGATAGTGCTGTGTGGTCCAGAGTCTTTCAAGGCGGTGCCTAAAATTCCAGGAAAAGGCATGATGGCGACCGCGATATCTGTTCGCTGTTTCATTCGGGCCATTGTTTGGTCCGACAGGTCCCATATTTGGAGATAGTGGTTCGGGAATTCTTCCTTAGGGAGCAGGCCACGACCGGGTCGTATTGCCGTCCAGCCAAATCCTAGACTAGGACGAACCTCAAGGATTTCGACAGCTAAGGTATCGCCTGGCTTAGCGCCGCTTATATAAACAGGGCCAGTGAGCGGATGGCCCACTAAAGGTCCCTTTTCTTTTACGTCGTTTGCTGTAGAGTTTTCACTGTAATAATGATCCGCAGAATCTCTCGTATCAAACACGACGGTGTCACCTGACTCGATTGTGAGTCTAGCCGGAGTGCTGTGGTTCCAGCTGTAAGAGACCACGCTATCATTGAGATAGTGTTCCACGGTTTTACAAAACCTTTGGCCACACAACCCATCCCGAGGCACAACGCCAGGAATAGGACTTTACATAATCGAGTACTGTTGCAGGGCCTTGGGTCGCCGCCATGACAAGAATCCATGCTATTAATTCCACGGTACCACCAGAACCTGCCTCTTCCATTTTCTCAAAAGTGCATTCTCTGAGCACCTTTTCGTGGTCGCCTTCAGCCATCAGGTCGAGAAACCATTGATCAAACTCATCATCGATGTAGAAATAGCGCGGTCCTCCAGGTTCGTGGGAGAGGCCGCCAGACCCTACCAAGACCACGCGGTCGTCACTAGGAAAGCTTTGGACGATCTCACGCATTAATTTACCAACTTCGTATACTTCTGCTGGAGTAGGGATAGGAGGACATGCAGCATTAATACTGATAGGGACTAACTTCATTTTGTTGTCAGGATTGAGCCAGCATGTAGGAACGGAAATTCCATCGTCAAATTTCATATCTCGAAGATGTGCCGTAGAAAGCCCCTTTTTTGCACAGGCATTGACAATGTAACGCGCAAGTTCTGGGTGACCAGCCACACGATATTTTTCTTCTTGGTTCAACCAACTGTCATACCAGTCAGCTGGTCCAACGTGTTCGGACCCAATACCTACGGTGTAGGAAGGTAGGTTATTAATTGGCCAGTTAAGCAAATGATCATTCGAAAACACGATCATTACATTCGCATCTCTATCCGCCATGTAAGCTCGCATTTTAGAGAAAGCATTAATCGCAGCTTCCTGTTGATCCTCCGGTGCGTCCTTAAACCAACCTAACAGACCAGGGGTATGAGTGGTTGCCATAGCGCCGACGATTTTAGCCATTCTTTTTCTCCGTCACGTCCCATTTGCTCCCACCGATAGCGGCCTTAGATTCGTCTGGAAAGGCTTTCTGGTAGGCGGTCAAAGCTGGGTGGGTATTAGTCATTCCAGTTTCTCCGTAGGTAAGCCGAAGAATGTGTGGAATGAGGTACTGGTGTACGCCAATGTCCATAAGAATCTTCGGATTGGGTTCACCCATGAGTGCATCTATTTCAACCTGACTCAGACCAAATTCCCTGCAGACTCCTTCTCGGTCAGTATTCCAACGTTTCCGAAGGTCAGGATCTTTTCTGACGTAATAAACCATTTCATTGGTTGGAAGTGTTTTATCTACGCGCTCGACATTTCCCATTGCCTTCTCCGTCACCCCAAAAAAAATAAAAAAATAGCTGTTTTTATAGTTTAACTCTAATGTTTGCCTGGGACGATTAAACCGTCGTTCGTCCAGCGGTCAAATATCTCTAGCGCTTTCTCTGTAAACCGGCTGTCATTGATGTGATGATCGAGGGGATGATATTCCACAGCGGTTGAAAGTTCCGCTTCAATGGTCTGTGAAAACGCTGCGAGGCCATCAGGGTCTCTAAAGGGCTGTCCCACACGGTCCCATTCATCAATGCCTTGCAGCGGCATGATAAATGCTGTCGGTCCAATCGCTTGATTCAGTTTTTCGGCGATTGTTTTAGCAGTATTTTCTTTTTCTTCCTTCGTCAAGATGGCAGAAGAAATTAGTCGATTATGCACGTGAATTTCTCTATCACGGAGCAGTTGATGCGGAGCGTTCCAACTCTGGAAATCAACCAAGGTCACACCGCCAGGTGCGACGATCTGCGGGATGCCATACTTTCCAGCTCCCTGAAGACGTTCGTTGCCGGCACTAACAACGGAGCCCAGTTGCTGGTTGCTCACCTCGACTAGACAAAAATCCAGGACGGCCACTAATGCACCTTTAACTAACATGGACTCCATAGCTCGTCCACCCATACCGGTGGCATGAAAGACTGCGACATCATAGCCGCGGTGCTCAAGTTCGGGTTTGAGTTCTACCATGTATTTGAGGGAGCTCTTCCCGAGTGAGGAGATGCCGACAATAGGCCGTTCGGCCACAAACGGGGTCGAGAACTGACATGCGCCAACGATGGCACTTGCAGCTTGTCTCAGTATCGATTGACAGATGGGATTGAGTCCGTACAAACCACCCGACCACAAGATCATCATGACATCTGCAGAGATTCGGTCTGGCGAGAGCAAGGGAGAGTAGGCCACCGTGGAAGCGATTAGCTTTGGGAAGCCCAGCGGTAGAGCGGCCACCACGTCCAGTGCAAGGTCCGTGGCCATCGTTCCACCTATCGCGAGCACTCCATCGATTTTTCCAGATTGCTGCAGCGACTGTGCTAGCAACGCGGCGCCTTCCGCTTGCCGAGTCATTGCGAGATTTTCGTCACCTAGGGCGATAATAGCTTCGTTAGTGGTATGAGCCGCAGCAGCCACATCATGTTTGCTGTAATCGGGTTCAAAGCTCGGAGTCCCTAGAATGCCGACATCCATGACTGCTGGGGTCGCACCAGCTGCTTCAATACAGGATTTGAGAAACAGCAGCTCATCACTCTTGGTGTCAGCGGTCCCGATAATCAGGATGACTCTCTTAGTCATGCTGCTTGGTAAGTGCAGATAATCCAGCGTCAATCGCGTCAAGGATGTTTTTGACGTGCTGATCTGTGATGATGAGTGGCGGTGACAAGATCATATTGTTTCCGGAAATGCGGACCATTACACCATTGTTGTAAATTTCCTGTCCAACGAGCGCCATCGAGTTTTTATCTAACGCCGTTTTTGCGCTTCTATCGCTAACTAGTTCCAAAGCATGCATCAGTCCAATGCCTCTCGCGTCACCGATCCAGCGATGCGTTTCTTTAAGTTTCGCGAGACCTTGGGCTAATTCTTTCCCTCGCAGACCAGAATTTGCCGCCAGGTCGTTTGTTTTTAGTTCTTCTAGGACCGCTAGCGCGGCGGCTGCTCCTACGGGATGACCTGAATAGGTGTATCCGTGGTTGATTTCTCCTGCACCATCTGTGTTGGCCTCGAAAGTGTCAACGAGTTTCTCGCTGATCATAGTGGCTCCCAGCGGAAAGTAACCGTTCGTGAGAGCCTTCGCAAGACACATGAGATCAGGTTGCACATTCCATAATCGTGAGCCGGTCCAGGCTCCAGTGCGTCCGAACGCGGTAATGACTTCGTCTGCAATCAGTAAGATCCCGTGGTTGTCGCAGATTTCTCTGACGAGTGGCATAAAGCTGCAATCGGGCACGATAACTCCGCCGGCTCCTAAGACGGGCTCCATGATAACCGCCGCAACCGTGTCAGGACTTTGCGAGATGACCTCATCTTCCAATTGTTGGGCACAGAGTTGGGCAACCCGATCTGATTTTTCTTCGTTAAATGGATTACGGTAGGTCCAGGGGCAAGACACATGAAAACAACCGGGAAGGTAAGGTTCGTAATTGCGGCGGAATTTCACATTGCCGTTAATTGAGGCTCCACCAAAGTGGGTGCCGTGGTAGCCCTTTTTCAACCCAATAAATTTGTACCGATCTTTGTCACCACGTATTTTGTGGTATTGCCTAGCCAACCGAAGAGCCGTTTCGACAGAATCTGAACCACCAGACGTAAAGAAAGCTCTGCCCATCTGTTCCTCGCCAAACCAGTTGGTAAGGTTTTGGGATAATTTCAAGGTCTTGTCTGTCGTGACTCCACGAAAAGAAGAGTAATAGGGAAGTTCCTGTAGTTGCTGGGCGATAGCGTCTTTAATGCTTTGACAGGAATAGCCTAAGTTGACGTTCCACAGTCCGCCAACTGCGTCGAGTACCGTCTGGTTGTTAGCGTCTGTAATGAATACGCCTTTCGCCGATGTAATTGCAATTGGTGGATCATCCTGCACACTTCCAGGATGCGTCATAGGCTGCCATAGTTCTTGCGCTTTTTTTTCCACGGAATCACTCCTACTCAACAGAGAGCAAATTTAATGCTTGCTGGTAGCTCTCTTTTGGTTGTTGGACCTTGAAATGTAGAGCTTGCATGCCCACGTTTCTCGCTCCCACAATATTGCGATATTGATCGTCGACAAATACACAATGCGATGCTGGGATGGCTAATTTATCAAGACATGTTTGGTACGCACGAGGATCAGGTTTCAGAATATTAGAGTAGCTGCCGTCGACTATCACGGTGAACAATTCCATGAACGGCAACTGGTTACGAAAGTTGGAGCCATAGAACAGATCGAGATCATTAGACAAGATGGCTAACCTGCAACCCATAGCACTTGCCTTCTTGATCGTCATCAAAGCTTCTGGACGAATAAATTGAGCGGGTTCTGCACCGCGTGAGGCTTGGACAAATTCTGATACGGTGGTCCAGTCCTTGCCACAGAGCGAACCAACTTCCTGAGTGCGGATTATCCAGTAATCTCGTTCGCCTATTTCTTCTTTCTGAACAGCACACCAAAGGGGATCCGATTCGGGATCAAAGGGACCGCGCCAGGTCAAAGTGCCTGCGGGTAGACCTAACGTATGCTCGGTGAGTGCATGTGTTTCAAAAAGCGTGCGGCTAATAACGCCACCAAAATCTAATATCAAGGCTTTCTCAGTCATTAATTTGTTCGTTCTCGTTCGCGACAGAACGCAATTTGCGTCCAATAATTTTCTGGAATGATAAGAATGCCATAGGAGGACGAGGATTTTGTCGACCTTCCACATGATATGCTGATCTCATTATATTGAATCGATGATAAGAATTATTGGATCGGAAAATATTTTGTTAGCGGAATCGTAATGATGACGAAAGCAACGACACTGGCGAAGTTACGGGAACGTCCTGTGGCACCTGGCCAGCATCTGATTGATGGCGCCTGGACGGATAGTGTAGATGGGTCGACCAAGGAAGTGATAAGTCCTATTGACGGGAAAGTTCTCACGCGCATTGCGACAGGCGGAGAGCAAGACGTTGATCTTGCGGTTAGAGCCGCTCGACGGTCCTTTGAATCGGGCGCATGGTCGCTCATGTCACCTGCCAACCGTAAGAATGTGCTGACTCGACTTGGGGATCTCATCGATTTACACAAGGAGGAACTGGCGGTACTGGGTGTTCGAGATAACGGCACTGAATTTAAGATGGCACTTAAGGCGGAGCCGGGCAGTGCTGCTGGGTCGTTTCGTTACTATGGAGAGGCCGTTGACAAGATCTATGGACACATAGCCCCCACCGCTGAAGAGAGTATCGGCCTGATCTCCAGGGAGCCCGTTGGTGTTGTTGGTGCAATCGTTCCCTGGAATTTTCCTCTTATGATCACGGCCTGGAAAATTGCCCCTGCACTCGCTGCTGGAAATTCTGTTGTATTGAAACCCGCTCAGTCGGCTTCTCTCAGTCTATTGCAGCTGGCGCGACTGGCCATGGAAGCCGGCATGCCGAAGGGTGTCCTGAATGTTGTTACTGGAAGCGGTAGCGTTGCTGGGGAAGCACTTGGCGTACATCCAGATGTCGACGTGCTCGCGTTCACAGGTTCCGGTGTAGTTGGCCGACGGTTGTTGAACTATGCTGCCCAGTCCAATTTGAAACGTGTGCATTTAGAGCTGGGTGGTAAATCACCCAATATTGTTTTTGCTGACGCTCCAGATATCGATGCCGCGGTGGCGACCGCAATTAACGGGATCTTCAGAAACTCTGGTCAGGTATGCACTGCCGGTTCCCGATTATTGTTACATGAGACGATATATGAAGAATTCCTGGGGAAAGTAATTTTTGGGGCCGAGCAGTTAGTGGTTGGTGATCCGCTAGATCCCGCTACCGATATTGGAGCAGTGCACACTTTGGATCAGTTGAAGAGCAATCTTGCGTATGTAGAGACCGCGACCGCTGAAGGTGCCGTGCTCCGTACGGGTGGAAAACGCATCCATGAAAGTAGCGGTGGTTATTATATGGAGCCAACGATTTTCAGCGAGGTCAGACCAGACATGCGCATCGCTCAGGAAGAAGTATTTGGGCCTGTTTTGGCGGTCACTTCGTTCACGGATGAACAAGAAGCTATTGAACTTGCGAATTCTACCTCTTATGGCCTGGCTGCTGCGGTGTGGACTGGTGATTTGTCACGAGCGCACCGCATGATTCGCAGGATCAAGGCTGGATTGATTCATGTGAATTGCTATGGTGGTTCAGATATTACGGTGCCTCTGGGAGGCATGAAACAGTCTGGCAGTGGGCATGACAAGTCCCTGTTGGCTTTGGATAAATATACCGAGATCAAAACGGCCTGGATCAGCTTAAACGAAGGAACAAATTGAAATGGTGCGGTGGAGTAATTAACAGCAGTTAATGGAGAGGAACAAATAATGAGAACAAATAAAATACAGTGGGTATTTTGCCTAATGGCAGTATTGACTTTAGGTGCTGCCCCAATGGCCAATGCCGATGACCGGGATGATGTTGAAGCCGTAATTAATCAATATATCGATTCAGAAGGCTTTGACTTAGCAGAACAAACAAAACTCATGGCAAGTGATCGGACGTATATTTTTGGCGGTATGAGATATTCAAATAACGATAAATCTATGGCTTTGCAAACCGCTGGTAACGCAGTCATTACAGCAGCAAATCCTGACGCTCAAAGGATCGCTACCCTTGAAGATTTAGAGATTCGCGTAAATGGCAATGCGGCTTTTGCTAGTTTCTATAGAACAATAAATGACACAAATAGCGTAGAGAATGTTCGTGCTGGACAAGATGCGCTGATTACCATTTACCAAACGGCAACGATGGTGTTATTTAAAATGGATGATGGTTGGAAAATAGTACACACACACTTATCTCCAACCAAGTAAGTTGATTCTACTCGCAGTGATAGCCAGTTTATTCCTCGCTATCACTGCCATGTGGAATCCGTCATAACTTATGTCAACTTCGAAAGACATTCTCGGAACTCTGGTTTTACATTAAGGAGACCTCATGCGAATTCTGGTCCTCGGACTAGTGATTGTGTTCACGGCGTTGTCCGCGTCAGCCGGTGCACAAGATGCGGACAATCGTCTGACGTTGGATCTCTACTTGGAATACGAGTCAGTGTCTGGCCCTCGGCTGTCGCCAGATGGTCAACGTGTGATTTATTCCCGCCAATGGGTCGACAAAGTAAACGACAAGCGTGAATCGTCACTCTGGATCATGGACGTGGATGGGTCCCGCAATCGCTTTCTGGTGGAAGGCTCGGGCGCTCGATGGTCGCCCAGCGGCGACCGCATCGCGTTTGTTGCCGATGGCGAGCCGGAGGGGTCGCAGGTCTTCGTGCGATGGATGGATGCCGAAGGCGCAATCACTCAGATCACCCGAGTAGAGCGTGGCCCCGGCAGTTTGTCTTGGTCGCCCGATGGTGAGTTGATTGCGTTCACGATGACGGTCCAAGAGGCGAATACCTGGCCGATTGATATTCCGAACGCGCCCGAGGGAGCCACGTGGACGAAGTCTCCGCGGGTCATTGAGCGGCTCGATTATCGCCAGGACCGGCAGGGATTCACTGACGATCTCTTTCGACATCTTTTTGTGGTGCCAGCTTCCGGCGGGACAGCCCGGCAGTTGACTGATGGTTCATGGAATCACACAGGTACGGCGTGGACACCAGACGGACGAAGCCTTCTGTTTAGTTCATTACGAGTCGATGACGCTGACTACCAATGGCGGGAAAGCGAGATTTACGCGATCGACCTTGCTAGTGGGGACATCCGACAGTTAACGACGCGGAGCGGGCCCGATCAAGCTCCGGTTGTGTCTCCGGATGGGCAACTGGTGGCTTACACGGGTTATGACTGGACGCGCGACACGTACATTACGCGGAAGGTCTACCTTATGAACATCGATGGTTCAAATCCTCGGCTCGCGTCGGGAGCGTGGGACCGCCAGCCGTCAAATCTCATCTGGAAGCCGGATGGGAGCGGGCTCTACATCAACAGTCGGACCGAAGGGACTGGCAACTTATACTTCCTCCCAACGACTGGGCCGAATGCTGGCACGGTGCGCCCAATTACGCAGGGTCAACATCTGTTGACGGTGTCCGACTTGAGTGACGACGGCACTGCGGTCGGCGTGCGAACGAGTTTCTATGCGCCGCCTGACGTCGTCGCGTTCGCTGTCGGCACGCCGACGGCGATTACGCAGCTCACCGCCGTGAATGACGACATCCTGACCGGGAAAGTGTTGGGGACTGTCGAGGAAATCTGGTATCCATCGACGGACGGGCTGCAGGTTCAAGGGTGGTATATCACTCCTCCTGACTTCGACTCGAATCGTGATTACCCGATGCAACTGCATATCCATGGCGGCCCACATGGCATGTACGGTGTTGGCTTCAATTTTGGGTGGCAGTGGCAAGCGGCGCAGGACTACGTCGTCTTGTATACCAATCCTCGAGGTAGTGCTGGGTATGGCAGTGCGTTCGGTAATGAGATTATGAACGCCTATCCGAGTAAGGATTACGACGACTTGATGGCCGGGGTCGACGTTCTACTCGACAAAGGCTTCGTGGACCCGCAAAACTTGTTCGTTACCGGGTGTAGTGGAGGCGGTGTGTTAACGGCTTGGGTGGTTGGACATACGGATCGCTTTGCGGCGGCGTCCTCGAATTGTCCTGTGATCGATTGGGTAAGTTTCGTGGGTACCACCGACGGCGCAACGTGGTATCAGAACTTCCAGCAACTGCCATGGGATGACCCGAGTGAACACCTTCGTCGGTCCCCGTTGACCTATGTGGGTAATGTCACGACGCCGACGATGCTGATGACTGGAGTGAATGACCTCCGAACGCCGATGCCACAAACAGAACAGTTCTACAGCGCATTGAAACTGCTGAAAGTGCCGACAGCGATGGTGCGTTTCAACAATGAGTGGCATGGAACGTCGCGCACCCCGTCGAACTTTCTCAGGACTCAGGCCTATTTGAAGTATTGGTTCGAGAAATATTCACGGCCGCCGACGACGCACCATGAGCAACCCCAGCAACCGTAGGGGTCGAACGGGTCGTCGGCTTGGCTTATGGTGTTATTTAAAATGGATGATGGTTGGAAAATAGTACACACACTTATCTCCAACCAAGTAAGTTGATTCTACTGAAGAGAGGTAGGCTGGGGCCGTCATGAAAAAAGCCTCGCAATGTCGGCATCCAGATTGCTGTGAGTTTGTGTCCGAATATGACTGGCACTGCGAACGTCACGCTACAGCGGAGGCAGCCAGCTACCGGATGAGTCATGTAACAAGAAAACAGATCGACGCCATTCTTCCGTTTCTCGAAAAGTTCGAGGAGGCCGGATTTTCTGAGGCGGTCGAGGATGATTACCATCAGATCCTTCACGCAAACAATTGGCATACAGTGGATTTCGAAAACTGGCCCGCATGGCAGGATGTGGCTTGGGAGTACGTGAACTCACCAGAAAAGATTAATTCAGCGGATGTCGTGACGATCAAAAAGTTATTTACGACTCATTGGCGTAAAGATCGCTTTGCCGAAGGGCATCTGGCCGCCATGTTCGAGAACGGGCACATCGCAGCATTGCTGCGGCGACTGAAAGAAATTCGGGAGACAAATCCCGATTATCGTTGAAAGTCTCTAGAAAAACAAAAGGCCTCGCCTTGAAAGGAGACGGTCACTTATGTGGAAGCCCAAAATACAAGGCGAAGCAAGACTTGCCAGCTAGACAGTCTTCCACCTACGGCGAAGGGAGACAACGATTTTGGTTAAATCTTTATTCATCTCGCAAAAACACCTGAACATCCAGCTTCAGCCACGTATCAATCCAAGTTTTCTCGTTAAGTCGGCCAAATAGTAGCTTCCCAGCATCCATCAGATTCGACAATACCTCATTTTTCTTCTTTGGTACGTACCCAAGTTTTCGACCATCCTCTGTCAAAATCAATATAGCCTTATCATCATTCTCATTCTTTGGTTCACGGATTAACATAAGAAGCTGATCTTTCTTCAGGTCAGGTTCAATCTCATCCAGATCTAAAAATGTTGTTCCAGCAATATTGCAGTTTAATAGCTCCACTTCCCGTACAAATGGTTTGAGCAGACCTTTTTCATCCAAGGAAGTTTTAACAAACTCTAAGTATTTGGGATCTATTTTGACAATAGCCTGACTCATTTAATTGATCCGTGTTTCTTTGATTACCAATAACGCTTTAATGAGAGCTTCATAGTGTTCACATTTTTCTTGCCACTGATTTATCTGCTCTTGTATTTCTTCAACTTTGGTATTTACCCAGGCTTTGTCAGCAAGTTTACCGGCGATATTAAAAGGAAATCCCTGTTTTAATTCACTCATATTATTGATAATTTTCTGGATCTGCTTTGCCAGCTTTGTTTGCTGCTTTTCCAGAATGTCCTTTGATGATGGTAATTCAATGGAACTATCCTGGGTTTCCAGAATAATCATGAGTGATCTCATTTCTTCCAGGTCGCCGCTCTTGTATGTCAGTTGAATTCTGTGCCAGAGGTTTTCTTCATCTTTGGTCTGGTTTGGGTTTAAGTCTGGATGGAGCTTGAACACAAGCTGACGGTAGAGTTTTTTAAACTCTATATTTTGATCATCACTCATAAGGCTATTTAAACGATCTTCTGCTTCTTTCACTTTCTGGTATTGTTCATTTATTTTCTTGTACCACTCCTGAAATTCATCATCTAACTGCTTTTCAATTCTGTTTTCTTCAATAGATTCCTGGCGATTAACAGCTGCCCGGATCAGTTCTACCTGACGTTTGTATCTCCGAGCTGTAATCTCAGTTTCCATACGTTCCAATTCTTTATAGCCTATTTTCTTTTGATATTCCGCTTCCAGATTAGGTTTTACAGTATTGAGCATCTCATCCCGTTCAATAATCACTTTGCCTAATTCTTGTTTAAGAGAAGCAATATCCTCCTGCAGTTTGATGATTTCAGCTGAGAGTTTCAGCGCCTGTGTCATTATCCAACACTCTCCTCTACAGTATTTATCTCTGCTACCGCTAAACCGGATAACTCAAGAACGAATGAGTCAATCTTCTCCATCGGACCATAGACGATATTGGAACGGTTTTCGACTCTCACTTCCCTCGCTGACAGGCTAGCACATCCAGTCAATAGTGGATGATAGACAACCCGCAGTGAAGTGGGCGGTTCGTTGCGCCTTATGCCGACCAACCAAAAAAAAGCCTCGCCTTTAAAAACAAGACGAGGCCTTTTTTCTGATACCGGATGAAGGTTATGTTTCCAGTACTCTCTTGAACACCTCCATCGCCTGTTCCATGTTTTCCATGGTACCGAGCGAGATTCGGGCGTGCGTGTTTTCCATCGGAGGGAAATCACGTCCGACCCTGATACCGTGCGTCCGGCACGCGTCCCTGAACTCTGATGCGGGACGATCGATATTGACAAACACAAAGTTTGTTTGCGAATCAGGGGCGTCAAATCCCATCGCTTCGAATTGCGAAAGCGTCCAGTCGCGGATCCGTTTGTTTTCCTGACGTTCCCACTCCATGTGGGCGGTATCCTCGATGGCTGCAATCCCGGCGACAGATTGGAGTTCGTTAATGCTACCCAGGCCCCAAGATTGACGGAGTTTGGTGAGTGTTTCAGGCTGTCCAATTCCGTAACCCATGCGCATTCCAGCCATGCCGAAGGCTTTTGAAAATGTTCGAGTCATGAACACGTCAGGGTACTCAAGTGAAATCTGGTCGCCGGACCCAATACCCGGCGCGGTGGAGTAGTGAATGTACGCTTCGTCAATGAGAATCGCTGTGTCTGGGGAGCGTTGCTTAATCGCCCGGACTGCCGCTTCAATTTCTGCGAGTGTATGGATCGTTGAAGTCGGGTTATTGGGGTTGCAAAGAAAGACCAAACCAGCGCCTACTGACACGTCAACCATGGCGTCGATGTCGAGATAGAGATCAGGTCTGACCGGAATCGATCGTTCAGCGCCCCGCATGTAGGAGGGATCTCCCGAAACGAGCGGACGTGAATCCGTTACGTAAGCGCGCTGCGCTGCCTGTAAAATGGCTCCCGACCCGGTTGCCGTAATCACGTTCTCAGGTTCAACGTTGTGGGCTTTTGCAAGAGCGGCGCTAAATGCGCGACTACTCAGTACGGGGTACCCGTAACCAAGTTCGATTGAGGGATGTCGTTTTAAGACTTCTATGACTTTGGGGCTGGGTCCTCGGAGGTTCTCATTGCTGCTCAGTTTAATGTCAGTGGAACCAGTTGAAGCCTGCAGAGCGCTCTCGAGCGCTAAATCCTCATATCCAAGTGCGGTTAATTCTTCGTGTCCGTGTCCAATGATGAAGGAAGCTGAAGCAAGTCCGGCAGTTCCTCGACCGAGTTGCTGGACAAATGCACGACGTGAGAGTGCCATATGGTCCTCCTAGAACCTACGTATCGTGGATGTCACGATTACTAGTGTTTCTTTAACGAATGCCCAGATGTGAGCCCTATCTATAAAAGTCCTCGATTACAGAGATACCACAGTAATCTTCCAAAGAACTTCGGTCAAGTGTCATCTCATGAAGGTATCTTAGTTCTCAGGATCACGCCACGGTGGGCTAAATGGTTTGATCCGACCCTCCCACAGGGAGCGGTTGTTCTCCTGGCAGACATATTCCATTAGTTCCCCTTTGAATGGGGTAAAAATGCGCTCATTGGTCCAGGGTTTGGTGTACGTTTTCGGATCATCGACTGTTACCGTGAAATGGATATTGCCATTTGCGAGTAAATCAAAGGTTTGTACCAGATGTAATTCATTGCTATGCGGATGTCCTCTTGTGTCGAGTCTGGTGTAGCCATTGAATCCAGTTGTCTCAATGATGAGGGTGTCGTCTTCCCAGCGACCGAGGGAGTGTCCATACCAGGCAGGTTCTTGATAGTCCGGTAGTCCCCGTCCATCGAGAGGTACGACATGAAACCAGTATCCGATTTCATACAGGAATGACAGGTGGGTCTCATTTTGCATGATCCGCATTGGAAACGGTCCGCTGATAGATCGAGACAGACCGAACGGCATACAGTTTGCCGTATAGTCTCCGTCTCGCGGATCGTAATTTGTCCAATTCTCTAGACCCCATGCGGTATACGGGAGTTCCGCAGGCCCTTCATGCCCAGGTCGGGCCTGAGTCACATCCGGCACGTATGGCCGTGCCCAGATGCCGTTAAAGTCAGGTTTGCCATTTGAAAGGCGTGGAATGGTCTTCGACGGTAACGAAGGATCATTTAAGGCCGTTAGTTGAGAGCTGGCGAGCACCGTCACGTTAAAATTGTGAGTGAGTAACCCAATAGCAAGACTAGCAATCAGAACGAACACCACGCGCATACTCATAAGGTGCGCCTCCTGGCGCGATTCAACCTTTAAAACTCGATATAACGTTGACCGTCAGTTGGTTCCATGTGCATTGTAGTCTACACCGTCAGGGTTTTATTTGGGCACTTGCGTTCTAGTCAGCGCGATGAGAAAATGCTTTTCGTGTAGGGGATCGGTGTAATTTCCTAAGGTTAGTTGGCCGGAGGTAACAATGAGCAGTACACGGACTATTTGTTTAGCGGGGCTTGGTTTACTTCTCCTGTGCGTACCGGTTGTGGGACACCATTCTTTTGCTGCAGAATTTGACAGGAATTCTCCTGTAGATGTCACCGGTGCGATTACAAAAATTGAGTGGTTCAATCCTCATGTTTGGTTCTTTATGGACAGCACGGATGACGCTGGCGAGGTGACGAGTTGGGCGATGGAGATGGGGAGTCCCAATCAACTGGTGCGGGCCGGCTGGACACGGCAAACTATGAGTATTGGTGACGTCGTCACTGTAGAGGGTAGTCGTGCCTATGACACGAGTAATAATGCAAGTGCCCGCGTGGTAACTCTGGCTTCTACCGGCGAGCGATTATTCGCAGCCTCTAGTCAGGGTCGTACGCCGTAAATCTAACGGCGTACACAAAAAACGTCGGGGCCCTCAGATCGAGAATCCCGACGCTTTACTTTTCGTTTGGCCAACCGTTACGCGATTAAAACCTTCCGTGGAAATTGCCCGTTACGTTCAAGGAAGGTTTTCTTGGTTTCTTGTTCTGCCGCTGTCGGCTGCACCTGTCCTGTGCTGTCCGTCACACGCGACACAATTGTGTGCTCTCCTGCCGTTGCGTCATTCCAGTCATAGGTAAAGAATTTCCAAGAGTACTTGGAATTTGTCGCGGGGTCCAAAGCTGCCGGCTGCCAAGCCTCATCATCTATTTTCACTTCGACAGACTGAAGCGATGTTCCATCATGCAGCACGACTCCGAAGATCTTGTGTCGATTACCGTCGTGACTGACCCGGGCAATGAAGGATTTCAGGCGCATCCGCGTGATTGCAGTTTCTTTCCATTTCATGTCGCCATTCACCATAACCCCTCTTAAGGTGCGATATTGACGAGCTTGGTGTTTTCCGAGGTATTGGTCCTGTTGAACATGAATTTCCGACAGCCACTTCACCTGGGCCATTCCGTACCAGCCAGGAACAAGTAGTCGGAGAGGAAACCCCTGATGACGAGTGAGAGGTTCTCCATTCAGTGCGTAGGCCAGCATTGGTTCAGATGAGAGTGCCTTCTCTCGAGAGAGGCTGCGGCCATACTGCTGGTCAACCGGAAAGGTAGTTCCTCGGAAGGGAACTTCTTCTTCACCTCGGTCTGCTCCAAAAAAGACAACGTCTCTTGCCGACGAAGAGACCTCGGCTTTGTCCAACACGGTTCGCAGTGGGACGCCGGTCCAGCTTCCGTTGCCACAGAGCCCATTGACTGGACCACCATTACCAGAACACTCGAATCCGAAAACAAGGTCCTTGCTTGGCATCGCTCTAAGATCATCGAGTGACAGTGAAAGTGCTTCATTGACCAGACCTGAGACATGAAGACGGTAAGTGGCTCCGTCGACGACTGGGTGTCCGTAATGTTGTGTCGTCGCCCATTGATCTGCAGGAGGGTAGATGACGCCATCAATATTTCGAATATCAATCTGGCGACTTTCAGCACCACGAACGAGACGTATATTGTCTGGCAGGTCGAGGAAGTCGACCAGGGATTCATTTTGCGCCAAGGCTGGCAAAACCCATTCAGGAACTCCAAAGGCTCCTAAACCTGCCAATGCCAGGCTACTTTTCAGAATGTCGCGACGTGTGCTTGATGTGGTCATCTTTGGTCCTTTCGGCAACCAAAAGTCGTTTGAAATTATAGCCGAATGCCTTATCGGTTCGGCTTCATGAATTCCATTTCTAATACATAAGTTATTGTTGCCACCACTCTCCGTTATTGTTGTTCTCCCGCAAGTTCCGTGAGTGTATTTGCGAGTGAACGGAGGCGTGACGCACCCCCTGGCAATAAATTGGCATCATCGTTCAATTCGACTGCCAGTTCTTGAAGTTCATCCACGGCCGCGGCGTCGACATCTAGACGATTCAGTGCATCGCGAACGGATGTGGCGTGCGCAGGCCGAATGGAATTCTGTCGCGATAATTGATCGACGTAGGATAACGCGACTTCAGGGGTCGGAGACCACTCGAAGAGGTTCTGATTTTGAGGGTTAAACTCTCCGAGTACCACTTGGGTTGCGGCATCGATCTCGTTCTGCGATAAGTGCTGGCTTGGAGTTAATTCGAGCACATCAACACCACGTTGAATCGCCGTGCCGTAAATATAGCCGTTGTACCAATAGCTTGACCAGTATCCACCCATGACTGGATTGTCAGCGTTGAGTGGGCCTCGATCGAAGAACGCAATTTCGACCGGATGCGCTGAGTCAGTGAAGTCGAATATTGAGATGCCGCCTTGATACCAGGACTGCACCATAATGTCGCGACCCGGCACAGGGATTAGGGAGCCGTTATGCGCGACACAATTCTCCAGTTCGGTTTGTGGAGCGGGTAGTTTGTAATAGCTCTTAAAAACCAATTTTCTATCGACGATATCGAAGATGGCGTTGGCGCCCCAGCTCGGTAAGTCAGTTGCGAGGCATCGCGGTCGTCCACCACCACCCCATTCGTCTGTAAAAACGATTTTGGTTCCGGCGTTATTGAAGGTTGCGGAATGCCAATAGGCAAAACTTGGATCGACGACTTCGTCGATCCGTTCTGGATTCACTGGATCTGAGATATCCAAGAGAATTCCGTTTCCAGCACAGGCCCCTGCTGCAAGACCAATTTCTGAGAAGACCGTGATGTCGTGACATTGTGTGGTCATTCTGGAATTCTGAGTTCCCTCACCGTGGTCACCGCCTTGCCAGAGTCCGGCCAAGGAGCCGGTGTCTGGATCGGCAAAGATGCGCGGTCTATTCACGATGCGTGCTGTTTCGGGCGCGGCCAACGGAACTTGGATAACGTCAATACTAAAGAGGGCGGTGGTTGGAAAGTCGTCCGGGTCCTGTCCTTCGTCGAAATCGACATTAACACAACCATCAAGTTCGTCGCCTGACCGTACAGAGCCCGTGCCTGATCCATAGATATACAGGTTGGCTGGGTCATTGGGATCTGGGACGACGGTATGTGTATGCGATCCACGACAGGTTTGGATTGCTGCCATCTGTTGCGGATTGCGGATATCGCTGATATCGAAGATGCGAACACCTCGGAACCGTTCATCGCTAATCGGTTCTTCGACACCTTCCAAGCCGCAGTCGAGTCGGCCCCGGGTCTGCTCAACGGACATAAACAGGAGATCGCCGTGGACTGAGACATCACCCTGGCCTCCTGGACACACAATGGAGACCAGCAGTTCCAGCTCTTGCGGATCTTCCAGACTGTAGGTATTGAAGCCGTGATAGTTACCCACGAACATATGGGTATCACTGAACGCTATATCGGAATTATTAAAGCCCATGCTGCGCGGGCGTTCAGGAGGTGTCGGTTCAGCCGCCTCTTCTTCTCCAGCCACTTCAGCCTCGTCGTCCTCTGCTGGTTCTGGTTCGGGAGGTGTTCGCGGTTGAGATATTCGCCCTCCTGGAGCTTCGGGATCATAGAAGCCTTCCGGCTTCGGCAGATTAACGACCAGATTCATATTGTGAGCTGCTTCACCAGCGTCACGGAATCCACCGGCCAAACCGATACGAGGATCGGCTTGTTGATCCTGCGCCAAGGCTGGTGAAGCCACCAAAAACATGGCTAGCAAGCTCAGAACCAACGGAAGTTTCATTCGTTCATGGTTGTTAGATGGCGAGGTAATCATATTAGCTGTCATAAAGGGCCTCATCGGTTTCGATAATCGATCCATTCAGTATAAATATTAACGGCTCTCAATCATTCCACGCATCCGACGCATCCGTGTGATTTCCATCGATTGATCAGCGACGACGTCTGACGCAAAATGAAAAATTTGCGACTCTTGACCGGCTCCCGGGCTCGCAAATAATGTTTCGACCATAATCACCGCACCTTGATGATGCATGATCATGTATTCCAGAAATAACTTATCAAAGTCGGGTCCCGTTGCTGCTGCCAAACCAGTCATCTGTTCGGATGTCAGCATGCCTGGCATGAGCATTGCGCCATGTTCATGGTGGGCATGGACGTCCGGAACCTCTTCACCACGTACTCGCAACCAGTCCTGCATCATCTTGATTTCATCAGCTTGTGAAACGTCGATACGCGCAGCAAGCCCCCGTATATTTTGCCAGTCAGTGCGATCGTAGAGCAAACTCGTCATTTCCAGAGCCTGTGCGTGGTGACCAATCATGCCTTGCATGAATTGCACGTCCGCTGCCCTCGCTTCGACCCTTGATAGATCGACAGCTTCGCTGACATCAATTTTTTGCGTCGATTCCCCTGGAAGACCAGGTTGTAGGAGCGGAGGCTGGGATTCCGCGGTACTTTGGATTGATTCAACAGGGCTCGGGTCGGATTTGATTGCCATCGATTGGCATGAGATGGCAGAAATACACACGGCGAAAACGATGATTCGGAATTGCAACATTGTCGATGTCAAAGTATACACCGTCAGTGCTTTAAACATCTCTAGTTGCACTCGGCATCGTTGGCGTGCCCTTAAGATCATGATAGAGATGGGTTTAGAAATTCGAAATCACGAGTCGAAATCCAATGAATGGTCTTCGGGCACCAGGATCTGCACCACCGCGAATGGCTGTCCGAACGTATTGTGGAGGATCACCATAATGGCCGCCCCGCATCACCCAAAGAGCCGGCGTTTCAAGATTAGCTTGAGCCGTTAGGGAATCCTGCAAATTCTGGTGGTATGGAGTCCGAGTCCATTCCCAGACGTTGCCACTCATGTCGGAAAGGCCAAATGGGCACTCTGGACAGTCAAGACTCCCGACCGGTAGCGCGTGTGTAAATTGGTAGTTCGCCCGATCGCGTCGAGGAGTATCTCCCCAGGGATAAATTCGTCCGTCTGTTCCACGCGCAGCTTTTTCCCATTCCGCCTCACTCGGTAATCCTATTCGCCAACCGCGGTTCAGAACTTCCTTCAGTCGCGGCGGCGTGTGGTTTGAGGTTCTCAGCTTGTTGTCTAGCCAGCGACAGTAGGACAGCGCATCCGGCCAAGAGAGATTCACGGCTGGATGATCGTTTGCAGTCGGAAGCGCCTGTGTTCCTGATTGAAATCCCGTTGCTTTCACAAAGGCTAAAAATTGGGCGTTCGTTACTTCGTACCGAGAAATAAAATATGTAGGCAGGTCGACGGTGCCCTTAGGGGTAGCCCCAGTCAACCGTTCATTCCCAAAGGCTAGAGGATCGACAGTCGGGTCGCTACCCATCATGAATGGTCCTTCAGCTATTTCGACAAAACCAAACAAGTCATCATCTGGGAGGAACCAGGCGTCTGAGCGAAAGCGTGCCAGGTTCAGCGGGTCACTGGAGGCTGACAGGTCGTTCTCGCCGTCGGTCTTCGGGGTTGTATTAGGTTGCTGGTAGTACATCCAGCACGCTACCACGATTGCGATCGCAGCTATTGCGACGATTCCTCCAACTGGCCTTGCGGGTGTGTCCTGATTAGAAAAAAGTCGCACTTGAGGTCCTATGTATGCTTCCTCGATTAGGAAATAATTTCTAATTACAGGCGAAGCTCCACCCGTGGTCACAGGCACGTGTGTACAGATCTTGCTCAGACATATTCAGTAGATTCTGTTTCTTTTCACGCAATAATAGTCTGAGATCAATTATTCGAGGGCTGGACCGTTCAACCTGGCCGGTCTCAAGCAGGTTAATGCAAGCAGCCTGAAAGCGGACTTCACAAGCCCGGGAAAAGTAGGCGAATTCAAGATCGGCATTTGCTGGGGTGATCAGCGCTTCTCGGTAATGCCCTCCAAGCTCATTGCAGGCCCATCCGGAGTTGTCATCGCAATAGACTGTTTCAATTGATAGCAGGCGTTCGCAGGCGTTACGCTGACCGTTGTTGCAGGCCGTTTGCCAGAATGGCAGGCTATCTCCAGTATGTCGACCGTCAGTTGAACCAATGGCTGTCATCGCAGCAAACAAGACGGCCCAAGACGCGATATGGAGTGAGTTGGCTCGCGAGAAAGGCCATTCGAGGTTCCAGCCAGACAGAATCCGATTCTGTTGAATCCTGTGCACCAGACTATCGATTCGTCGAACGCTCAAATTTAGCAGGGGCACACATAAAAGCTTGTCGTAAAAGGTTGGCGCTCCAAGTGCGCCAAGAAGGGCATAGAGCATAAAGACACCCGTACCATAAAATATGCCGAAAATGCTTTTACCAATCGGTGTTTTAGGGGACGTTGACGGGTCTGTTACTAGAAGGTGTAATCCGAGAAACACAGCCGCGGGAATTTCTGAGTCCAGGAAATACGGGACCCCAGTAACAGTTGCATAAAGTGCGCTCAGCGCAAAGAGGATCGCCGCGGCCGATGCGGCTATCAAAGTTATAGAAAAGTAGTACATCACCACGAGGCCGATCAGGAAAAGGAATAGATAAATATTCGGGGCAAGTACAAGTGTTGTGGCAATCTCTTGACCCCAGGTGAGGCCGCTCGTATTTGTGGCGATTAGAATTAACGAGAAGAGGCCGAGTGAAAAAGCAGAGGGGTTAAAGATGTGGGTGAGTTTTCCGTCTCGCTTCCAGCGGATAAATTCCTTACCCATAAACCCAACACCAATCATGAGAAATTGAAGATAAAACCAATCATCCCTGAACCAGAGAAATAGGTTGGTGCTGAAGATGATTGGAAATGGTCCAAAGCCGATTACGTAATTCTCACGACGAGTCCACTGCAAAAGCATGTCAAACGTATAGGCAAACAGCAGTTGTGCTACCAGTAACCACGCCATGTCGTAGACCGGTTGCCAGTACCAACCCCAGTAGCCGAATACGGCTAATTGAACAGCAGCTTGGAGGTAATGTTGTGGTCGAATGCTCACCTGAAAACTGCGTCCGGTAGAAGAGTGGCGACAGTGTAGATACAGAGTCACTTGCCAGATTAAGAGAACCGCACTAGCACTCCAGAACGCATTAGTGAGTAGAGCGTGACTATTGACACGTGCAACTAATGACACGAGGGTGAGGGTCAGTGTCAGAGCGAGAGGCA
>Ga0163108_10000497_pt1 | contig 29497 bp, 15 predicted proteins | sample Fk1155metaG_FD_109644 | JGI IMG/M metagenome (GOLD analysis project Ga0163108, IMG submission 109644) | Marine microbial communities from the Central Pacific Ocean - Fk160115 155m metaG | ecosystem: Environmental > Aquatic > Marine > Oceanic > Photic zone | place: The Central Pacific Ocean...
ACTTGGCTGAATGGAAACCGGGGAATGTTGGCTCCTTGTTTAACCGCCAAGCGATCAGAAGAGGGATTAACTACCCCCATGCCGCCCCAATGTCAAGCCCCCGCTTGGCCAAGGGGAAGAGAAGAATGGTGGAACCAAGCAGAATCGAACCACAGATCTTCGCATCGAGAATAAGTCCTTATTATCCTTTTTTAAAAGCACCACTATGCACTGGGACAATTGCGAGACACGAAAACAGTTGTTTTGTTTTGATCCTCAAACCTCCGATTGGAGAATACAGTCAACAACCTTATGCAGAACCATCTGCTCGGTAATCGAGGTATCCGCACCAATGGTATTGCAATGGTCGGGCAAGCTATGGCTTATATTGCCTCTGCGTTCAAGATGGCGGCAACAAAGGAATCATTCCTGGCCCAGCGGGTCTACGAGCAAATACGGGAACAAATCCAGACCGGAAAGCTTTCTCCCGGCACCCGTCTTGTGAACCGCAAAATGGCCATTGAACTGGGAACCAGCATGGTTCCCGTACGCGAAGCACTCAACCGCCTGACTAGCGAGGGATTACTTGAGCATCTGCCCGGCGGAGGGAATTTTGTGCGCAAGTTGAACCGTAAGGAAATTGTTCAACTCTATGAGTTCCGCGAATCGTTGGAGGTGTTCGCCGCAAGGGAGGCCGCTAAAAATATTCAAGACTATCACGTGAAGCATTTGACTCGAATCTGCGATGACTGGGAAGGAATCCTCGAGAAAATCAAGGCAACCGAGAGCGGAGAAATCACGGGCACCACTCTTCGGCGCTGGCTGGACGATGACTTGGAATTTCACAGCGTGATGGTTGAGGCGGCGGATAACTCTTGGCTTGCGAAAGTGGCGATGGACTTAAAAATGATGACCTTGGTGGTTCGGAACAAACCGAAAATGCTCAGTTATGAGGCCGCCCTTGTGACACAGACTGATCACTTGGCCTTGCTCGAGGCATTCAGAAATCATAATGCCGACAGGGCGGAAGTGGTGATTCGGGGGCATATCAAGCAAGGCTTGGATTTTATCATGGCCAATCAGTGGCCGGCGCGCTTGGCAAAACGCTGTGAAATGTAATCCTGCTAACGAGTTATTTTGCCCTAATTCAGCGAAGTTTTGGCTTAATAATTAATTTTTAAAAAAACTTGACCCGGTGAATACAAGACAATAAAAGGCCTCTGTGCATTTGTGTTATAACAAATAATAACAATGAACTGGAACCACACATTAATATTGGGCTGCCGTCGAGCAGCGTGGAGTTTGGTTGTCGGCCTGGTCTTGGCCACCGGCTTGACCATGGCAGAGCCGGTCGAGAAGGATTCGGCTGAATTTGAGCTAAAGAACAGTGCCTCGCAGATTTTTGATGGCGAAGCCTTGCAAAATAGCTGGGTTAACGCTGGTGGGAAGTTGGAGTTCAAGTTGAACGGCGGAATTCTGACTATCGATTCGCCGGAAAACAATGGCTGGGTACAGCATGACAACGGCGAAACGCCGTGGGAGGTGGGCACCACAAATGGTGAATCATGGACGGCGGAAATCAGCGTGCGCCTGGCCAACGATGAGGGCAACGGCATTGTCATCTGGGGAGCCAACGGAACCGAGCGTGGTATCCTTCAAATTAACACGAACAACACGGAAATGTTCAACGCCGAGGTGATCGATGAGAATGACAACACCGGCGGCTTCAACACGTTCCGCATCGCTTTCGACTGGGACGACGATCTGTACTACGTATGGCGAAACGGCGCGTTGCTGATCGACGGTGCTGCCGCCCAGGCCGATACGACTCACAGCCGATTCATCGTTGGCGACTGCTGCTCTAATATCCCGATGACAACAGTGGATCTCGAGTACATCCGCTACGACACCACAGGCTCGTACTCTCCGCCGGCGGCCCCGGCGGAGGTGGCCAAGAATCCGGAGAGTGCTACAGTGAAAGTGGGGGACAGTATCACCATCTCGGCGGCGTTTGACGGCCCGATCACCAACTACCAATGGCTCAAGGACGGCGAGGCAATCGAGGGAGCGGTCAGTAACTCATACACGATCGAGTTCGTTACCAAGGAACACGCCGGTGAATACAAACTGCTCGGTGGCAATGTGATCGAAGACGTCGAGACGGAAGCGGCCACATTGACGGTGTTGGTGGATGAGGTTCTGCCGACGATCGCAAGCGCTTTCGCCTCCGACACATTTGACACGGTGACCGTGGTTTTCTCCGAGCCGGTGGATGCATCGAGCGCCACGGACAAGGGCAACTATACGTTCGCCGATGATGCGCTGAGCGTGGAGAAAGCCGGACTCAAGAATGCCTCAACCGTGGTGTTGACAACGAGCAAGCAGGTTGAGGGAAGTGTATATAGCCTTTCGGTTGCCAGTGTGAAGGACGAATCCGGCAACGCAATCGCCGCCGACACATCAGTGGAAATTCATGGGTTTGTCTTTGTGCTTGGTTACCTGAAGTTTGAGTACTTCGAGGGCATCGCCGGCGTCCATATAGAGGATTTGGTTGATGATGACAAATATCTCAACAATGAGGTGGACGAAGTACTGTATCTGACCGCCTACGATACCAAGACTGCCTTTGACAGTAAGGGCGACAATTACGGGGCACGCATCAGCGGTTGGTTGATCCCTGATCGTGGTGGAGATTATGGCGTTTTCATCGCCAGCGATGACGCAGGGGAACTCTATGTCAGTTCAGATGAAACCAAGGAAAACTTGGAAATAGTTGTGCAGGAGTTGAACTGGAGCAACCAGTTTGAAGGGGGCGGTGACGAGGAGGGTTATCCGTTCGATACATTTGTCGCGGGTAAACGCTACTTTACAGAATTGATCTACAAGGAAGGGACAGGTGGCGATGGTGCCATGATTGCATGGCGGCATATCGACGACGAGGAGACGATCAGTATCAACAAACTGAAGCCAATTTCCGGACACCACATCGGCACGTATGTCGACCCCTCCGGATCGAGCGTCAAGATTAACCAGCAGCCGCAAAACCTGACGGCTCCGGTGAACGCAACAGTCAGCCTTTCCGTTTCGGCGGAAGGCAGTTCGGCGGTCGGGTCGTATGTGCAGTATCAGTGGCGGAAGAACAGTGCCGACATCGCCGGGGCCACTGGCCCGGTACTGGAGTTGTCCGGCTACACGCTGGACGATAACGGCGCAGTTTACACCGTGGTTTGCAGCGTGCCCGGCAGTGAGGTGGTTTCCGCCGAGGCCAAGTTCACGGTGGTGGTCGATGACGAAGCACCGACAGTGGTTTTGACAACAGCCGAGGGAAACCAGGTTACGGTCGAGTTCAGTGAACCGCTTCGCTCGGATAGTGGTGCGGTCGCCACAACGATCCCGCGCGATTCAGCAGAGTTCGAGTTCACGGCTGCCGCCAAGGAGATCCACGACGGGAACGCTCTGTTGGGCGACTGGGTCAACGCCGGTGGAGACCTCGAGTACGAGTCGACTGACGACTACCTGACCTTGGTTTCAACCGCCAACAACGGCTGGCTGCAGCACGACAACGACAACACGGTTTGGGAGAAGGGGACCGCCGCCGGCGGTTCTTGGACTGCAGAGATTCGTGTGCGCCTTGCTGACGACGATGGCAACGGTCTGGTCATCTGGGGTGCCAATGGCAAGGAGCGTGGCATTCTGCAGATCAACACCAACAACACGCAAAACTTCGGTAAGCAAATCCTGGATGAAAGTGACAACACCGACACGTTTCACACCTTCCGGATGGCGTACGAGGCGGGAAGTGGCAGCTACTACTTCTGGCGGGACGGCCAACTGCTGAACGTCGAGGGAGCGCCACGACAGGCCGGCACGGGTGCCAGCCGGTTCATCGTGGGCGACTGCTGCTCAAATATACCTATGAGCACCGTGGATTTGGAGTACATCCGCTACGACACCACGGGAGCCTATGCGCCCGCTGGTGACGTTGTGACACAGGGAGCGAACTCGCTGGCAAACTACTCCATAGCCGGTGCAACCGTGACAAGCATCACCGTGCAGGAGGATGGCAAAACGGTTGTGCTCACGGTCGATGGCGCGGTTGATGGAGGCGACTCCAGCTTGTCCATCAAGAATGTGGCCGACCTTGCCGGCAACTCGATCGTTGAAACAAGTGTTGTGATTCCTGCTAGCGGGCCGAAAATCACGCCATTGGGTTCGGCGGACTTCGAATTGGTGGCGGCCCCGGCCGATATCTATGACGGTGAAGCCTTGGTCAACGGCTGGGTGAATGCCGGTGGCGGGACCAACTTTGAGTTGAGCGACGGCCACCTTTCACTGGTCTCGGCAGCCAACAACGGCTGGTTGCAGCACGACAACGACGAGTCGATCTGGGAAACGGGCGTGGCTGATGGCGGTTCGTGGACAGCGGAAGTTTCCCTCCGCTTGGCCAGCGACGATGGCAACGGCATTGTCATCTGGGGTGCCAACGGCGCGGAGCGCAACATTCTGCAGGTTAACACTGGAAACACCCAAACGCTGACCGGCACGGTGCTGGATGAGAATGACAACACCGATGCGTTCCACACCTTCCGCCTGGCCTTTGAGTCGCAGGACGGGCTGTACTATGTGTGGCGTGATGGCGTGTTGCTGACGCCGGATGGGATCGCCAAGCAGGCCGGTACCGGCGCGAACCGGTTCATCGTCGGTGACTGCTGCAGTGGCATCGTGATGACGACCGTGGACTTGGGATACATCCGCTACGACACCACGGGGGCGTTTTCACCACCGGCGATTTCGGAGCGCGATTCCGCCGGGTTTGAGTTGACGGCGGGTGGCTCAGATATTTTCGACGGCGAAGCCCTCGTAAACGGTTGGGTGAATGCCGGTGGTGCGACCAGCTTCGAGTTAAACGACGGCTATGTGTCGATGGTTTCGGCGGCCAACAACGGTTGGTTGCAGCACGACAACGACGAGTCCATCTGGGAAACCGGAGTCGCAGACGGCAGTTCGTGGACGGCGGAGGTACGTGTTCGCTTGGTCAACGACGAAGGCAACGGTCTTGTCATCTGGGGTGCCAATGGCGTGGAGCGCAATATCCTACAGGTCAACACTGGGAACACTCAGACATTAACTGGCACGGTGCTCGATGAGAGCGACAACACCGATGGGTTTCACACGTTCCGCCTGGCCTTCGAGGCACAAACCAGACTGTACTACGTGTGGCGCGATGGCGTGTTGCTGACGCCGGATGGGATCGCCAAGCAGGCCGATACCGGCGCGAACCGGTTCATCGTCGGCGATTGCTGCAGTGGCATCGTGATGACGACCGTGGACTTGGCTCACATTCGTTACGACACGACGGGTGCCTTCTCTCCGCCGAAGATTTCCAGGCGCGACGCTGCTGACTTCGAGTTGGTGGCGGACGCCAGCGATATTTTCGATGGCGACGCGCTCGTGAACGGTTGGGTGAACGCCGGTGGTGCGACCAACTTCGAGTTGGGCGACGGCCACCTGTCGATGATTTCAGCCGCCAACAACGGCTGGTTGCAGCACGATAACGACGAATCGGCTTGGGAGAAGGGTGTGGCCGATGGCGGTTCGTGGACGGCGGAAATTTCCCTCCGCTTGGCCAACGACGAAGGCAACGGCCTTGTCATCTGGGGTGCCAATGGTGTGGAGCGCAACATCCTGCAGGTTAACACTGGAAACACCCAAACGCTGACCGGCACGGTGCTGGATGAGAATGACAACACCGATGCGTTCCACACCTTCCGCCTGGCTTTCGAGGCGAAGGATGGATTGTACCACGTGTGGCGCGACGGCAAGTTGATCACACCAGACGGGATCGCCAAGCAGGCCGGCACCGGTGCGAACCGGTTCATCGTCGGCGACTGCTGCAGTGGCATAGTGATGACGACCGTGGACTTAGGATACATCAGTTACGACACCACCGGTGCGTATTCGCCTGGATTGTTGGTTGCCGCACCCCCGACACAGGATCCCACCGTTGCCGTTGCCGGCAACGCCGATGGCAGCATCACGGTAACTTTCGAGGGTACTTTGCAGTCTGCTTCCAGTATAAACGGTCCCTGGGGAAATGTCGATGGTGTCAGCCCGCTGGTCATCCAGGTAGGCGACATGAAGGGCAGTGAGTTTTTCCGGACTGAGAAGCAATAAAATAAAGAAGTGTTAGCATGAATATAAGGTCATGTACTTCGGTAGTAAGAAACACCACGATGACAGGAGAGCAGGCTCCAAACAGAGTGGAACTGGAGGTGGCTTCACACTGATAGAGCTACTGGTCGTGATCGCGATCATTGCGATCCTTGCTGCGATGCTGCTTCCCGCCTTGGCCAAGTCCAAGCAGAAGGCGATCGATGTCAAGTGCATCAGCAACTACCGCCAAGTTGGTTTGGCTATGCAGTTGTACATGGACGACAACGACAACACCTTCCCTCCAAAATTCTCCAAGCGAGGACAGACCAGCCAGACGGTCTGGGTCGGCAAGGCTGGCAAATATATGGGTTACGTCAACATCAAGCCGCAAGACCGATACCTGAATCCCTACCTCGGAAACTATTATGACAAAAAGGGTGTAACCAATGAAGTTTGGGTGGCCAAGTGCCCCAGCGACAAGGTCGGATGGCCGTTCCGCGATGCTCCTAAAAGCAGACAAATGTCGGAATACGACACAATGGGATCCTCATACGGGGCTAACGTTCATCCGGGGTTCAACACGCTCGTTCGCAAGGACAACGCGACCGGGATCAAGGCCTCCGAGATGCGCTACCCAAGCCGCATGGTGGCCTTTACCGGCTGGGGCGCCTACCGGGCCGGTTGGCTTGGGGAGGGACTTCAGGATTTGAAAGGGGGGACTGTGCCTAAAGGGTATCTCAACATGCGTTGGCATGGTCTCGAGAAGCCGCGTTGGCCAATTCTCTTCGGCGATCTTCATAGTGCGATGACGCTAGTCAATAAGGTCATGGTCGGGGCGGACTATTCATTCGACCGGGACAAATAATAGCCGCGCGCTTGGCCAAGCGCGCGGGATGGGGATGTTTGGTGCTTTGGTTTGGGGTGGTTTGCAACCAAGCTTGCCGGGCGTGACTGGCCATTGATTGTCAGCGAAATGATTTTCTCACACACAACATTGCGGTGCCAGAGCCTCGCTTGGCTCGCTGCGATGTCGTGGTATCCGGGCGTTGAGGCTGCAGCGAAACCGCTGCTCACCGGTTTCGAGTTGGCCATGCCGGGTGCCCTCCGTGAACTGAACTCGCCGATCGGCACTTGGCGTGCGGCGGCGGGGCACGCGGAGGTCACAGGAAAGTACCATTACACCGGCAAACAAAGCCTGCACATTTTCGGCGGCAACAAGCGGAGGGTTGAATTGACGGTGCCGGCCTTCACCGTCCCACTGGCTTTCCTGGCGTTTCAAGCTGAGCGCTGGACGAGCCGTAAGCCGTTTCACTTTCGCGTGGAGCATTTTTCGGATGGCAAATGGGTGGAGATTTTCAATGGTGACCGGGCAGTGGTCGTTGGCAGGAGTTTCAAGTCGCATGTGGAAATTCCGTTGAAAACTAATCCGGCGCGGTTGCGTTTCACATGCACGAGTCCGGATCGCTCGGGGATTCTCATCGATGACGTAGCGCTCATTCCCGCCGTGCCGCAGAAAATTGCGAGCGTCATCGTCGATGACGTGCAAGTGCCGGTGCTGATAGGGCTGGAAACCAATCCTTTGCTTCGCATCCGCGTGGAAACGACCGGCACGCTCAAGTCCATCGCCTTGACTGGAGCAGCCGCAATGTTGAGCGGCAGCATCGCGGAAAAACATTTGGCTGCGGTGCAGTGGTTGGCTTCGGGCAGTTCAGCCAACTTTGGCGACGCCAAGCCATTCGGGGAATCTTCGGTCGTCAAAAAGGGATCGCTTGTTTTTAATGGCAAACAAACGTTGCGCTCGGGTGCGAACTATTTTTGGTTGTCGGTGAAGCTCAGCGAGCGTGCCGATATTGATCGCATTGTCAAAACCTCGTGCACTTTTCTGAAATTTTCCGATGGCTACACTCACAAGCCACAATCCGCAGCCGGTGCCGCGCACCGGTTGGGTGTGGCGGTGCGGCAGGGCGGGCAGGGAGGAGTGCACACGTGTCGAATTCCCGGCTTGGCCACTACACTGAAGGGCACATTGATTGGTGTATACGATTTGCGCAATCGCAGTGGAGGCGATTTGCCGGGTGACATCGATGTGGGCATGTCGCGCAGCACCGACGGCGGCCGCACGTGGGAACGCTCACGCGCAATCATGGACATGGGCCGCGACGCAAGGTGGCGCTACGACGGTATCGGCGATCCCGCGGTTTTGGTGGATCGTAACACCGGCACAATTTGGGTGGCGGCGACTTGGAGTCATGGCAACCGCTCGTGGGTTGGCTCCGGCCCGGGGCTCAAGCCGGAGGAGACGGGGCAACTCATGCTCGTGCGTTCAGACGATGATGGCCTTACATGGTCCAGGCCAATCAACATCACCGCGCAAGTGAAACGCCCCGAATGGTGTTTCCTGCTGCAAGGGCCGGGCAAAGGTATCACGATGACGGACGGCACGCTGGTGTTTGCCGCGCAGTTTCAGGACACGCCGGCAAACAAACGCTTGCCGCGCAGTTCGATTTTGTTTTCCAGAGATCACGGCAAAACATGGCACGTGGGCACGGGCGCGTTTGATGATACCACCGAGGCGCAAGTGGTAGAGCTAGAGCCGGGCGTGCTAATGCTCAACTGCCGATACAATCGCGAGAACCGCCGCGTGGTAATGGTGACGCGCGATATGGGCCGTACGTGGGCGAAGCATCCCACGCATCGCGAGGCGCTCATCGAGCCGCGTGCGTGCATGGCCAGCCTCATCAGCATCAACGGTGAACGTACCGGCAAACCGGGATCGCATCTGTTGTTTTCCAACCCCAACAGCCTCGCCGGGCGGAACCACATTACCATTAAGGCGTCCAACGACCGCGGCCTGACGTGGCCCGAGGAATCCCAATTGCTCCTTGATGAATGGGGCAGCGCGGGCTACTCGTGCCTGTCGATGATCGACGACAAAACCGTCGGAATTCTTTACGAAGGCAGTCGTGCGCATATGACCTTTCAGCGCGTGAAATTGGCAGATATCGCCACCGCCACGCCGGTAAAACATTCGAGCAACAAGCCCACCGCCTTTACCCGGCAATATCGCGGCAAGGCTATCGGTTATTCCATCCGCACCGAGCGTCGGCGATACACCGAGTGGGTTGAAAACGGCCGAGCCATCGTGCGAGAACTATACGACTATGCTATCGACCCAAACGAAAACACCAACCTTGCCACGCAGCAAATGTATGCGGAGTTTGTTCAGCGCCTTTCGCGACGGCTTCGCAAAGGAGTGAACATGCCGCCGCGTTTTGCGCGCGCTTTTGGTAGTCACATGGTCTTGCAGCAGGGCCAACCGATTCCCGCTTGGGGCACGGCCAAGCCCGAGGCAAAAGTGACTGTCACTTTAGGAACCCAGAAGCAAATCGCCACCGCTGATGCCGACGGGCGGTGGGAAACGACTTTTTCCGCCCTAAAAGCCAAGGGCCTATCATTGCGGCTCACGGCGGAAACGCCGGAAGGCAAAACCACGCTCGATGACATCCTCGTTGGAGAAGTGTGGCTGTGCGCGGGGCAGTCGAACATGGAATGGAAACTCTCGCAATCTGCCACAGCCAAGACGGCTGTTCCGGCAGCGAAACATGCTCGGTTGCGGTTGTTCAACTTCGTGGGTGCTGCCCGTGGCAGCAGCGGAGATTACACGCCGGAATTGGTTGAGCGACTGACGCCCGAACGGTTTAGCAGCGGCCAATGGCGCGAGTGTTCGCCGGAAAGTGCCGCGCCTTTTTCGGCCGTGGGATTTTTCTTTGGCCAAAAACTACTGGCAGATTTGGATGTGCCCGTGGGCCTCATTAACGTCGCCATGGGCGGCACACCCGCCGAGGCGTGGGTGCGGCGCAGGGCGCTGGCCGCGCATCCGCAGCTCAAGTTAATGGTGCAGGGGAATTGGCTGCAGAACAAATCGCTGGAGCCGTGGTGCCGTGGCCGAGGCGCGTCCAACTTGAAACGGGCCCTCTCGGCGGGCGATTACATTCCCAGTGATGACTTGGGCCCTAACCACTCGTTCAAGCCCGCTTTCATGTGGGACGCTGCCTTGGCTCCGTTGCGCTCGCTGCCGCTGGCGGGGGCGCTGTGGTATCAGGGTGAGTCCAACGCCGAGAGCGAATGGCGCGTGGCTCAGCACGATGCGGTCTTGAGCACTTTGATCACCGATTGGCGTGCGCAATGGAAGCGACCCGACTTGCCATTCATCTTCGTGCAACTACCCGCAATGAAGCGCCCGCATTGGCCTGCCTTTCGTGCCAGTCAGCAGCGGGTGCAAGACGCCCTCCCTCACACTGGCATGGCTGTCACGATCGACCTCGGTCACCCCACCGATGTCCATCCGCGTGATAAGCAACCTGTGGGCGAGCGGCTCGAACGCTTGGCTCTGGCTTTCGTTTATGGAGAGTCTCCATGCGGGGGTAGTCCACGGTTTGAATCTGCCGAGAGACGGGGGGATTCGGTTATGCTTCACTTGGCCAAGGGCCGTCATGAACTCCGGACAAGCGACGAGGCGCCGCCGGCCGGTTTTGAAGTGAGGGATCGCAAGGGCCGATGGATCAGTGCCGAGGCCAGGATTCATGAAGCAGACACGGTTATGGTCATTTCCCCTCTTGGCCATGCGGTTGAGGCGGTGCGATATGCCTGGACTCCCTATCCCGAGCCTAAGGTTAACTTGGTGGATGAAGACGGTCTCCCGGCCTCCCCGTTTGAAGCTGAATTGTCATTTTAATGAGCATGAAATTGAATGGATTGACTGCCGCCGTGCACACACCAATGCACGATAATTATTCCGTGAACTACGATTGCGTACCGACCCAGGCCGAGCACTTGGCCAAGGGCGGAGCCAGCGGTGCATTTGTCACGGGCACGACCGGCGAGTGCCACTCGCTGACCACCAAAGAGAGGTTGAAAATGTTCGACGCCTGGGGTCGGGTGGCCCATGGCAATGGGCTCAAATTCATCGCGCATGTCGGCCATAATAATTTGCCTGACGCCCAGGCGTTGGTGTGTGCGGCGCGGGATGCCGGCGCGGACGCCGTTTCAGCAATGGCACCGAATTTCTTTAAGCCAGCTGATGCGGAGGCCCTCCGCGACTGGTTTGCAGAAGTGGTCAAGCCTGCGCCGGAATTGCCATTTTATTTTTATGATATTCCGGGAATGACCGGAGTGACGGTTGATACGGCGGAGTTTTTGGAGTGCGCCGCGAAACAGATTCCCGTCATGGCCGGCGTGAAGTACACCAACCCCGACCGCGATCAGTTGCGGGCGATATTGGAAATGAACGGCTATGCGCCAGACATGCTCTTTGGTTGCGACGAAGAACTGCTCGACGGCCTGCGGATCGGCTGCAGGGGTGCCGTGGGCAGTTCATATAATTTCTCGGCACCGCTTTATCTGAGAATAATCTCGGCGTTTGATGAGGGCGACATTGAGGCGGCCCAGCGTGACCAGGCGCGATCCGCAGAAATGATCCGCACCATCGCGAACTACAACTACATGCCGGCGGCCAAGTCGGTGATGGCGATGGTCGGTGTGGACTGCGGCCCAGCGCGTCCGCCGTTGCGCACCCTGTCGCGGGAATCGAGGGGCAACCTGAAACAGGATCTGGAGAAGATCGGTTTCTTCGACTGGGAGAACTCCTGAGATGGAGGAATCACTCCAACGCGAATTGCTTGCCGTTTACCGCGATGGCCTGCTGAATGACACGCTGCCTTTTTGGTGGCCGCGCTGCGTGGACGATGAACACGGCGGTTTCCTGCTGGCGCGCGACCGCGACGGCTCGCTACTGGACACCGACAAGGGCATGTGGCAGCAGTGCCGCGCGACCTGGTTGCTGGGCACCCTTTATAACACCGTCGAGCCTAGGGCCGAGTGGCTCGACTGGGCCAAGTGCGGTCTCGACTTTATTTCGCGACACGGCTTTGACTCCGACGGCCGGATGTGGTTTCACGTCACAGGAGAGGGGCGGCCGATTCGCAAGCGGCGCTATGTGTTTACAGAGACATTCGCCGCCATCGCCTACGCGGCCTTGGCCAAGGCCACCGGCAACGACAGCCAGGCTCAAACGGCACGCGACCTGTTCCGCTTGGCCAAGCGTCACTTCACCGACTCGTCGCTGACGGAACCGAAGTTCACCGACACAAGACCGCTCAAGGCCATCGGTGCACCGATGATTCAAATGGTCACCGCGCAGGAGTTGCGACGGAACCTGAACGACGAGTCATTCACGGCTGATGTCGACGTGGCGATTGAGGAGATCCGGCGGGACTTCATGAAGCCGGACATCGAATGCGTAATGGAATCGGTCGCACCTGACGGTTCAATCATCGATCACTTCGACGGTCGCACCTTGAACCCCGGCCACGCGATCGAGTGCGCCTGGTTTGTTTTGTGGGAGGCCAAACTGCGTGACAACGACCCGGGTCTGGTTCGAATGGGTTGCCATATTCTCGACTGGATGTGGGCGAGAGGATGGGACGACGAGTACGGTGGACTGTTTTATTTTCGCGACGTGCATGGCAAGCCAGTGCAGGAGTATTGGCACGACATGAAATTCTGGTGGCCACACAACGAGGCGATCATCGCAACGCTGCTCGCCTGGTTGCTCACCGGCGATCAAAAGTATGCTGATTGGCATCGGCAGATTCACAGCTGGGCCTACGCCCAATTTGCCGACCCGGAACACGGCGAATGGTTTGGTTATTTGCATCGTGACGGGAGCGTCTCCGTCCCCCTCAAGGGTAATCTCTGGAAAGGCCCCTTCCATTTCCCCCGCATGCAACTCGTCTGCTGGCAATTGTTGGAAGAGGCACTTGGCCCAGTGGCCGAGATCTATTAGCATGCACGATTGGTAGAAGATTTCCAACTGGAGCTGAGACAAACGCCTGGCCAAGCGGCGGTTTCCTGCTGCCGCACGACCTAATGAGACAAAGAATGCACATGGTTGCTCGACCGGTATCCTTCTCCTCCGAATTCACGTTCGCGCCAGCAGCAATGGCTTCTTTGGCGGCTTTCAATTTATCCACACTCTACCTTACTACAAAACCACTAAAACAACACGGCTGCAACTGCTGTGAGCAGGATGTGTTTCATTTCGATTTTATCAGAATAATTGAGATAATATTATAGTAATTCAAATCCTGCTCAAATCCCTTAAAGACATCAAGTACCAGGATCTCCTTGCTCCGACCTCGGTCAGTGTGTTGTTTTAGCCCTTTGTGAACAGGGTTGGATCGGGATTGATTGTGTACACGGGCACCAGCCCAACTGACAATAACCCTAAGAAGATGAATAACTCGCTCAAAGAATCGATCTAATCAGCGCGAAAGCTTCGTAAAGCAAAATAGATGTTTGTCGCCACGTAGGTAGATGGCGTCGCCAACGATGGCTGGCGAAGCATAGAACGTCTCGTCCAGTTCGTTGATTGTCAGTACTTTGATTTCAGGGCCGCGCTGAAGAACGATCATTTTGCCTGCCTCGCTTAGCAGGTAGATACGATCCGCCGCTCCGACTGGCGAGGCGCTGAAGTTGAGGTTCCCTGGCAAACGGTGTTTCAGGTAATGCCGCGCGCCATCGGTCGCGCTAAGACAAGAGAAGAAACTCCGGTCTTCCAGCAGGTAAATCTCTTCACCCCAGAGCATCGGACAGGGCACATAGGGCACACCGCGATGGAGCGACCAGACCACGCTCTTGCTGTCGGTCAAGTCACCGCGTTTGCCCAATTCGATCGCCTGAAACGTATCTTTCTTCCAACCGCTGGCAGTGAAAACCAAGCCGTGGCCGACTGCCGGCATTGGAATCGCACTCGCGGTATGGCCACCGCATCTCCAGATCAACTCACCCGTGCCTAGGTCGTACGATCGTACTGTCTCTCCGTTGACAACCACTTGACGGCGATCCTCATGGGTGAAAATGCGCGGTGTACTCCAGTTTGAAATCTCATCTCGATTCTGTTTCCAGATTTCCTCACCAGTCCTTTTGTCAATCGCCACCACGTACGACTGTCGTTCCGTATCGACTACGATCACCAGCCTGTCCCCGAAAAGAGCCGGTGAACTACCTTCGCCCAACGAGTCTTCCATCGCTTGCGGCTCAAAAACTTTTTTCCAGACGAACCGGCCTTCGAAGTCGTAACAATAAAGCCCGAACGAACCAAAATAGGCGTAGATGTGCTTGCCGTCCGTTACGGGTGACGCCGAGGCAAATCCTCCTTTACGGTGATGACCCTGGTGCGGCATGGCCTCGTGAACGGTCTCTCTCCACAGCAACTTGCCAGTAATCCGATTGATGCACACGATCGCAAACTTCTGTGGTTTCCACGAACGGATCACCTGAGGATGCAGATTTATGTTCGGCGTGCCATCGGGAATAACATTCGGAACGGGCATCTTCCTGTCGAGAGCGATCGCAGTCAGAAGAAAAATTCGGTCGCCCCAAACGATCGGGGTTCCCCACCCTTTACCCTCGATAAAAGTCTTCCAGTGCAGATTTTCCGTCTCACTCCAAGAGACAGGAGGATCAGCTTCTGATGCTACGCCATTCCAGGTTGGCCCCCGCCACTGCGGCCAGTATTTCATTGACTCCTCTGCTACGAGTTGTGAGGAAACCAACGCCGCCAAAAGCACGAATGCGATTGTTGTTGTCAGGAGATGCTTCATTTCCCTTCGGTTTTTAATCCTTCAGTTGTCATGCCGTTGTGCTTGCGCAATAAATTCATATTTTTTTTCTCATTTTATTTTGGTCAAACGCAGAGGAACATAACCACAATCATCAATTTGCCCATTAACCTTTGCACCATTGGCAATCTACATTTCAACGAACTCCTTGTGACAAGTGACTAGTCCCTCTCCAACGGCACGTCGAAATGGTTCTCCCTTTCCAGAACTCCCATACCCCATTCACCGAGTACGTCCCAAGAATCCAAATGAGTTTGGCTGGCAACCGTTTCAAAGCCACGCCCACCTCGGGCAGCCGCATCTGGATCAATTTCTGCATGCGCCAACTTCATGTCGTAAATAAATTGCCATTGGTACCAAGTTACACTGGGCGACGGGTAAACATTTTGAAATGCAGCACCCCATTTTGTGCCGGTCTTGCCATACCAACGACTTTTCGAGCTGATAAAGTTAAAATCTTTCATTGTAGCCATTCCTGTATAGCCGGAAGAATTCGCAAATGGATAAGCCATACGCCGATTCCTCAAATCGAGAGCACGCTTAGCTGCATCAACACGCGCCTGCAAATACTGATCCGGTGTGTACTTGGTTGGGTTTGAATAATACTTGAGCATCCCTTCGCGCCCTCCGCGTTTGTGTTCAAGCAGTGCGCGACGAATTTCGCTCAACGAATTACCGATCGATGAATGGCAATAAACGTACATATTGTACCCGCGCGGCGGAGACTGATTTGCACTAGCCATCCTGGCCAACTCCTCCACTGGCGGCCAACCATGATCGATAAAGCGTTCGTATTTTTTTTTCTGCCCTGGCGTGACAAGATTCCACGGCATCAAGCGAAAGTTCAGCACTCGCCCCCAATTCGAACCATCCGGCAAATAGGCATCCGGCCAGCCCGGCCGATATTCCATCAAATAATTTTGCGTCATTGAATGATGAGAAGGGGACCACCTTCGGCTCATCTCCCTCCAATGCGCAAGAGCCTGCGGTTTAATCTCCTCTTGACGAACATGTTCATGCCAAGCGTAAGCCCTCCTCAACAAATCCATATGGGCCTCTTTGCCGTCCATCAGATAAAGCCAGACTAACAAGGGCCCAACACCACGCGCCAAAGCACGTGGATAAGGTAGTTCGATCTCGTATTGGCGAGCCCTTATCGGGCTCCCGTCGTCATTGTATTACTCACACCAGCCAACAAGTATGCCTTCGCCCATTCTCGATTTGGCAACAAATTTACCCAACTCGGATAATCTGACAATATACTTCTTGTCACTAGTCATGTGGTACATGACGACCATCATTTGCACGCAGGAATTCGTAGCATTATCATTGAATGACACACCGTGCATAACGCCAGAATGCCCTGATGAACGACCGTTAAATGACCATTGGTCCGGCCAACCTCCGTTCCTGCGTTGCAGTGAAAGCAAAACATCGGCGCAACGTTTCGCAGATTCGATATACTTTTTGTCGCCACTCAGCTTGTAGGCATAGAGCATGATCCAAAACGGCTCGTTGTTGAAACCATCCTGAATTCGCACGAAGTTTTCCCCAAGCCTTGTTCCCCACGGCCAATGTCCCTTCGGCCACTGCGCTTTTAAGATTACATCAGCACGATTCAAGCCAGCTTCGAGATATTTTTCATCACCAAAAATTTCGTAAGCGCGAAAGAACCCAACCGCACCCGTCCGAAGTCGATAAATATTAGCTTCTGCATACTTCTCGGGCACGTTTTGGATATGTGCATCAAGCCAAGTATAAATTTCCGTTTCAACGCGCTCGGCCAACTTCGGGTCGGCCCAGTTGCTCGTTTCGCGCATCCTGATTGCTTCCAGAAGGGCTTCAAGTTCCTTCTGCTTGCCCAAGCGCTGCGCATCCGTTAAACGACCGTAATGAACTGTCTCACCTCCAAACAACTGTGTGCGCTCCTTCCACGACAACCCCTTGTCGGACAAGGCGTCATAAGAAAGATCTTTGTAGTGTCCAAGCTTTGCATTGAAAACCAAGCCATCCTGACCGGCCCAAACGAAGCCAGGAATAAACATGTTGATCGTAAAAAAGAAAAAAAACAGCACAGCCAGAGGTTTGGAGTTGAAAGCAAGTTTGTCTTTAAAGTGCTTGGTCAAACTAGAAATTCGGCACGAGTAGTCGAGTCGCATTGTTTCACCTATTCGCTCTTTAATCTTCGCACCGAAGTAGGCTTTAATAGCCGTTCCCACAGACAACACTAATTTGACGAGCAAATTCATAGTATCCCTAATATACATTTATTGAAATCTTAATTCCCCACTCGGCTTGCCGCCGTGTTTGCGGTATAGCCCGATGAAGTCGAGATATTATACATTAACGGCTAAATTCCTAGTGATTAATCAGAAAAAGAGTGATGAGTCCACTCAAGGACCGACTCCATCCCCTTCCGCCATCCCTTCCTATAAATAAATTACGACTTTTACATGCCAAAGTTATGCCCACCTTTACAGTCAGCATTGGACGGCAAACCCTTCACCAGAACTACTCCATGCTGACACCGCAAGACGAGTAACGAGCACCAATCTGTACTCCTCAACTTTATTAATAATCATCGAATCCTTTAGCTGCTAAAAGAATTAACGATAAGGTTAAGGTATTGGTGAAACATTTTTTTGTTGTTTTTAAAAGCTAATGCATAAAGATTTTTCTTTATGTCTCAACATAGCCCCCCCACAAGACCTACTAACTTTATCATGTTTATGCTGATGATCAGTAGATGCTTTATGGTTTTGAGTATGGTGCTGATGCCCTCATTCATTACGACCGGATGTGTTTCAGTCAGCAATGAGCAAAAACTCAATGAACTAGGGTTGCATTACCACTTTAGGCACATTAGCTCCCCACGCCCAAATAGAGTGCACGTACTGCGCGTTAACCTTGCCAATAAAAACATCCAGCCCGCCGTTGTCATTGCAAAAGATCCCGACGGTAACGGCCCGGCAGAGGCGGCACTAACCCATCCCTTTAAACTTGCAAGAGACAGTGCGACACTTGCCTTCATCAATACTAACCCATGGGATAGTTTCCCTGACGTCACCGGCAAAAAAAACCGAGATTGGTTTGCGGGGCAACCAGTTGATATTGATGGGCTGGCAATTTCAAGTGGCAAAGTAAGAAGCCATTCACAACCAAGAGCATCATCCGTCTGGTTTAACAATATAGGACACGTCATTTTGGGCAACAAACCAGACAACAAGAATATTGAGAAAGCAGTAAATGGATTTCAACCCATTGTAAGAGAGGGCACCGTTGTCGTCTCACCAGATGAGGCAAGGCACCCCCGCACTGCAATTGGTACAGACCGGGGTGGAATATTGATGTGGCTCGTTGTGGTGGATGGCCGACAAGAAGGATATAGTGAAGGTATGAACTTGCATGAATTAGGCTCCCTTATGGTCGACTTGGGATGCTGGCATGCAACAAACATGGATGGTGGAGGAAGCAGTATTATGGGTTTGGCCGGAGCAGATGGAAATCTCCGCACGGTGAACAGTCCATCAGACCGTGTACTTGGATTCAAAAAAATACGTCCACTTCCAATGATCTTGACCATTGTAGAGAAATCTAAAGCTGAGGCTGCTCGATAAGCAGTATACCCCCTTCAAAACGTTGATACAAAAAACATTACACACCGACGTTTCTAAGTTGGAAATGGATCCCGAGTTAGCACCAGACAATCAAGAACTCGAGAAATTCGGTTATAAGCAACAGCTGGATCGCAGCATGGGACGTTTTTCTAGTTTTGCTATTTCTTTTTCTCTAATTTCAATAATTACTGGCATAACCGCAAATTTCTCCTTTGGAGTGCAGCAAGTTGGCGGATCCATAATATGGTCTTGGTCACTGGTAAGCTTTGGCCAATTTTTCGTAGCTCTTGTAATGGCGGATCTAGCCGTACGCTTTCCAATTTCAGGCTATGGATACCAATGGACAAGCAGATTAACCAGCGCTCATGTTGGCTTTTTTGTGGGATGGTTTTTGCTGATGCAGTTTATCACCGGCTTTCCAGGAGTCTGCCAGGCTTTAGCTGAAACAATTGACTTTAATAATGCCAACGATGATTGGTATATTACTTTGGTAACCTTAGGTATCATCTCGTTAATAGCATTAGTACATTTGTTTAGTATTCGAATTGTCACTATGGTTAACAATGGCGGAGTATATGTCGAATTACTTGGTGTTGCATTACTCATAATTTTATTATGGGGTTCTTTTGTTTTTGTTAGCAATTTCGATTTTGCTAATCTCTTCGACACAACTAACCACGAAACTGACAATAAAGCTGGCGTTTCTTCATTTGCGCTTTCCCTGCTTGTCGGCGCATGGTGTTTGACTGGATTTGAAGCAGCAGCAGACTTGGCTGAAGAAACCCGAGATCCTTGTAAAACAGTGCCGAAAGCAGTCATATTTTCTCTTTTAAGTGCTGCGATTGCTGGATTTGTATTAATCGGCGGACTTTTGCTGGCGGCAGACTCAATAAATTTAATTCAAATAAGCAAGAACCCGTTGCGCCTAATACTGGAGAGTCAATTCGGAAGTGTAGTTGCTAATATTACTGTTGTAATAATATTGTTTTCAATTTTTGCCTGCGGTGTGGCATGCATGGCGACTGCCACCAGATTAATTTATTCTATGGCACGGGATAACATGCTCCCTTTTTCTACTTATTTAAGAAGAATACACCCGAGGTATAAAATACCGAGAAATGCCACAATTGCGGTGTGGCTACTTGGCTGCCTGTTTGTCGTAACGGTCCGCGAACTTTCTCTCATTACCAGCATTTCGACTGTAGCCGGTTATCTCGGCTATTGCGGCATTATTTGGGCGTCAATGAATTCGGTAAAGCTAAAGGAAAAACAAGGCAGTTTTTCACTTGGTAAATACCGTAGGCTGATACAAACCGTTGCACTAATTTGGACGATTACGGTGGTGGCAGCATTAACCATACCTTCAAACGTATCTCTTGGGATAGCCCATCTTTCCGCCAAATCCACTTTCATTTCACTAATGATCGGGATTACCATCTATTTCTTCACTATAAAAAACAGAATCAACAAGGGCAATGCGGGCCCTCCCAACTAAAATCATTTCGTGAATACTATTGAAGAAAACACAAACGTAACCTCACTCAGAATAGGCAGTGGTGTCATAAAAAACATTGGTAAAGATGCTGGCAGATTCGTTGTTGCTACAATGGAAATACCATGGAAATTAACAACAAAACTGCTAGGAGCAGAGGCTCGGAAAGTTGTCATTATCGAGTCAATTGAAGAATCATGGTTAAATGAACAGCTATCAGACCTGCCTGGTTGTGACTGTATTATAGGAATTGGAGGAGGACAGGCTATCGATGCGGGAAAATATTTTGCATGGAAGCTGGAAATACCATTTATCTCTATTCCAACCATAATGAGTGTTAATGCATTTGTTACACCGGCAGCAGGTATTCGCAGAAATCATCAGGTTGTTTACCTTGGAGAGGTAAGCCCAAACCCCTTGATTATCGACTATGATATTATCAGAAGTGCTCCAAGGGAACTCAACATTGCAGGAATTGGAGATTTACTTTCTATACACACCGCTTCGTTTGACTGGGAACATGCACAATCGAAAGGAATGTCTGAATATCCCTTTTCGAGTAGCATTACTAGAAAAGCTAGTGAAATTCTGGGAGAATTATATCCTCATATTCCGGCTATCCGGAATGCCGAAAATGAAGGGTTAAAAGCTATCGCACTAGGTTACATGAAACTGAACACGATATGCCTGCCATTGGGTCACTTCAGAGTGGAAGAAGGTTCTGAACATTATTTGTTTTATGAACTGGAAGAAAGACTGCAGCAGCCCTTCATCCATGGGAACATAGTGGGGCTGGGAATTTATTTGATGAGTAGATTGCAACGTAATGACTCAAATGGAATAACCGAAATTATGGATGAAGTAGGTCTAGGGTACCACCCAAATGCAATGGGAATAAAGAAAGAGGACTTATTGAGATCACTATTGAACCTAAATAACTTTGTGAAGAACAAACATAAGCTTTGGTACACCTGTATAAATGATGTTCCTATTTCAAGAGAATGGGCAATGAATGCAACGGAGAATCTTCGCTTTTGATCTGTAACAGGTTCAAATCGTTATCAAAGGATTGTTAATGATATTATAGGCGTGTCGGAAAGTGTATCAGATTGAATTGCTTGATGATCACGGCCTCTCAAATTTTGATGCCCTTTAAATCCGTTATCTGGATTTAGGATTTTGCTTGATCACCTTAAGGGCACTCTCAGCAAAGCGTTTGCCCAGTTTCTTATATCCCTCGGCCGAGTAATGCAGGTCATTCTGGATCTTTTTACCCTTTCGATTGACCCCATCATTGAGATCGTCCGTATTCACCCAGACAAATCTGGGGTTTGATTCAGCCAATTTCACCTGAGCCTTTCGAACCATCGTCCAGTGGAGATATCTCTGGTTCTTTATATCAAAGTCACTTAGGCGCCCAATCACAAAGTTTATATCGCTGCGGCCAAGATCCTTGCAGAGTTGATCGTATAGCCCCTTTAGGCTGACTTCATAAACTTCACCCCAGCGCATCTTGGCGTCCCTTTCACCCTGCATCCAGATAAAGGTGACTGAACTCAGCGAATGCTCCTTGATACTAGGCATTACCTTCCCCATGAGTCGGTCATAGAGATCTCCTGTTTGTTTAGGTTTTTCTCCTTCAGGTGATTTCCAGTCCTTCCACCAGCGTTGTATCGGTTGGCCGCCCAAGGCGTCCTGTATTACTATTACCTTGTCTTCTCCCAAGGCCTCCTTCACCGCCGGCGTAAACGCTTCATCAGGACGGTGTCCCTGCATGTTGGATTGCCCTGAAAGAATAAAAAGATGTTTGCCCGTTTGAATTGCCCCAGTTGCTCTCGACTGCACCAGAGCCAAAGACTCGACTAGTACTATCGTGAATAAAAGTAGTGGTTTCATTGATCCGCGAAGAGCTCAGCTTAATTACTTATTGATTGCAATGAGTTTCTTTGATGGCATCCCAAAAGCCAAATTTTCAAAAAAGGAGCCTGTGCTCCATTTATATACCGGTGGTAAGAAAATTGAGTTACTTAGTCGATGCTGGAAAGGTACTATAGGTAAACAAGGGCAGTTGTCATGAGGGGAAAAGAGGTGTCAAAAATTTGAAGGAAAGATTTCCGACGGAGACAAAACCTTTCAAAGCAGAGCACTCGATGAAGCCGCATCAAGATGTCTCAACGGGATTTCAGGGCGATTTCTTCCGAACCAAACTCTCACGCATGGTAAATCCCAAGCACCCGATGGTAAAAGTGACCGCTGGCATGGATTGGGAGGCGTTTGAAGCAGCCTTAAAAAAACAGGCACAGAGGATTTATGAGAAACAGAGGAAAGACAAAGGCAAGACCGCCAAGCGGCTGTGGAAGTGGATGAAAAGGCGAGCGGTGGTGGAACTGGGGATCGGGCATCACAAACACGGGCAACGGATGAATCGTCATCAACTAAAAGGAACACAAGGAGATCAACTCAACGCCATGCTGAGTCCATCGGAAATGAACTTCAGGAAGTTGCTCAAGCAAGCGGCGATGCCTTGGCGCTACATCCGATGGATGCTGAAGCAGACGGAACCCAACTTCACATGCTTTTCAATCCGAACACTGCCGTTCAATCCCTTTCACCCAACTGAAAATGACTTTTCAGCATCGACTACTCTAGCGGCGTGGTCGGCCTTCCCCCTTGGCTCCCGGACGGCGGCGCAAACCGGGCGTGTAACCGGCCCTCTCACCGGCCCACTGTGCAGCAATGGACTCGTGCCGCTTCGCGACGAACTCCCTCAGCAGCGGCTTGCGCACCATGCGAAACCCGCCATGCGATTTACTCGGGGTGGAGTCTTTGGAGCTTTCAAAATTATTCACAAACTCGCCATAATCGCTGTATTCATCCTCCCTGACCGTTGGTTCCACCGCCTTGCGTAATTCCGTCATGTCGCGTCCGATCGCCCCCCTTGAGAAAAATGTGCTCACCAGTTTTTTAAGTTCCCCGCCGTACGACTCACGGAACGATTTCAGCTTCATGAGCCGCTCGAGCAACCGCTGCCCCCGAGCAAATGGCTGTTTTAAGCTCAAGTCAAACTGCTGCTCCGGGCTACCCGCCGAACGATGGCTGGCAAAAGTGCTGTTCACGTCCCACGGTAAGAAGGCAAACTTGCCACCGGCTTTTGGCAGATAAAGATAATAGTTATGGCCACGTAATAAAAAGCTGTCGAGGTGCGACAACACCGTGTGTACCGCAGTGAACCTGGCCAACTGCCGAAGATCCACGAAGCCGCCGATCTGTTCCGAGAACGCTGCATCGTCGGCGTGGCTAACCAGTCGCGTGAACTCCATCAAGCGCTTGGCCAAGCGCGGCTTCGCTTCAGACTTGGGCACGTACACCCGCTCGTATTCCGCGAATGCCTCCCCCATATACTCCATCGACAGGCCGCGCTCCGGCTTAAGCAGCAGTCCTTTGTCCGTGCCGAAACGTCCCTTCAGGAACGGCCTGTTCACCTGCTCCACCACGACGTACAGTCCCAGCAGTTTTTTGTCGTACCGCCCCGGCACCGTCAAGGTCACGCGCGCGAACGCAGTCCGTGAACCCGGCAGCTCCAGCTTGCGCCAGAGCCGGTATGCCAATGCCTCGCGAATCTGCGACGGATCGAGAACATTGTTGTTCAGATTCAGCTTGGTCAGTCCGAGAAACTTCTGCGCCTTTACAAACTTGTTGAAATCGATCTTGAACGACTTTTTGGGAATGCCACGCGCGGTCGAGAAACTAGAGTTGCCCTTGTACCTCAGGCCAGCATCCTCAAACGAATGGCCGGCAATACGAACGCCAGCCCGGACATACTTGAAATCCACATCGAACCCCCGTCCGCCCTTCGGTTCGAGCGCAGCGTAGTTTTCAGGCGGCACGGTCAGCGACACATCCCAAACCTTTGTGTCCTGAAAAAAATCACTCACCGTTTTCGGCGAATCCGCCTCAGTTGCAACGCCACTGAAAACGCAGCCCCAGATGCAAACGAAAGCGACAAACAACTTACAAGTATGTTTCATCATCCAGAAAAGATGCAGTTTACCCAGGTCATTGGGCGATTCAACTGTATTTAAAACCCCTTAAAACCAGAGACACGGAACGCTAACGCTCTTGCAACATTCGTTGCCTTAAAACATTCTGTGCCGGTCATGTTGAACCGTGTTGTCACCCTACTGCTGCTCGGGCTGCCGCTTGGCCAGGCAACGGAGCGAACCGGCGCGGCGGTCACCGTGCATCCCATTGCCACCCAGGTTGCAATCAAAACATATGAACGCGGCGGTAACGCGGTCGATGCCGCCGTCGCGGCCGCGCTGACTTTGGGCGTAGTGGACGGCTTCAACTCCGGAATCGGCGGCGGTTGTTTCATTCTGATCCGCAAGCCGGATGGCACGTTCGTGGCGATCGACGGCCGCGAGACTGCCCCGCTCAAGGCCAGTCACGACATGTATTTGCGCGACGGCAAAACCAAACCCGAGTTGAGCCGCACTGGTGCGTTGGCTATCGGCGTGCCCGGCGCGCTGGCGGCTTACGATTTGGCAATCCGCAACCACGGAAACCTCTCCCTCACCGAGCACCTTGACCAAGCAGCAGCGATTGCCGATAAGGGATTCAAACTCGACGATGCCTATCTGAGCCGCCTTGAGGCAACGGTGAAAAAACTCCGCAATTTCCAGGACAGCACACGTATTTTCCTCGACAGCGATGGCAACGCCTGGCCAAACGGACACCGACTCCGACAACCGGACTTGGCCAAATCGTACCGTGCAATCGGACAACATTCCATCGACTGGTTTTACCATGGCCCGTTCGCGCTGAAAACGGAACAGTGGATGAACGCCAACGGCGGTCTGATGATCCGCAACGACTTCGCCCTCTACGAGGCCAAGCGGCGAAAGCCAGTACGAACCACCTACCGCGGGCACGAAATCGTCGGTTTCCCTCCGCCCAGTTCCGGCGGTGTCCACGTGGCACAGATTTTGAACATCCTCGAGACGTTTGACCTGGGATCGATGACGCCCGGCTCCGCGGAGTTTGTCCACGTCATCACCGAGGCGATGCGGTTCGCGTTCGCCGACCGCGCTCACTGGCTCGGCGACGCCGACTTCGCCCAAGTGCCAAGAGGCTTGGCCTCGAAAAAATACGCGCGCCGACTCGCCGGAAAAATTGACCCGACAAAAACGGTCAAGCTCGATGCCCACTCAATCCCGCCGAACGCCGGCACGGATTTGTTCGGCAAACACACGACCCACTTTTCCACCGCCGACACTGACGGCTGGTGGGTCGCCTGCACCGCGACGGTCAACACCTCGTTCGGCTCCGGCGCGGTCATCCCCGGCACCGGCATCGTGATGAACAACGAAATGGACGACTTCTCCGCGCAACCCGGCGTACCCAATGCCTTTGGCCTTATCGGTGCAGAGGCCAACGCGGTAGCCCCCAGAAAACGTCCGCTCTCGAGCATGAGCCCGACAATCGTGCTGAGGGCAGGTAAACCGATCTTCACCGTCGGCGCGGCCGGCGGCCCGACGATCATCACCCAAGTGCTGCTCGCCATCATCCAAGTGGTGGATTTCGGCAAAACACCGGCCGAGGCGCTTGACCAAGCGCGGTTTCATCACCAATGGAAACCGAATCGACTGCTTGTTGAGAAAGCTATTGGCCAAGGAGTCATCGATACTCTCCGCGCCAAGGGCCACACAGTGGAAATCGTCAGTTCCTTGGGAGCCACACAATCAATCGGCCTAGGCCAAGCCGGCAATCCATTCACCGGCGCATCCGATCCTCGAGGCCGGGGAGTGTTTAGAGTGAGCGGTGAGCAGTAAGCAGTTTCGACCAATTGCCCTCGCCCTGCGGGAGGGACACCAAGACAGCAACCTCCGGCGCTAAAGCCCAGACAAGGGAATTGCATGCGACTCCCGTATTCATTTCGATGGTCTTCCAACACAACAGGAACACGTAGTCTTCTACTCTTCAATCTGATTAATGCTTGCAGCTCCCAATCCCATCTTCATAAGTCTGTTTGACGCATCAATCAGATCGGATGCGGAAATTTCACAATGCTCTGTGACGCCCGTTGCTGGATTGGTTGCTTTATACTCAAATTTGCTTAGACCGACAGAATCCGATTGTGTGTTTGTTATTTAAATATTCGCATCATTTTTTCTATGACTGGTATAGCAGCACTCAACAAACCCCACTGAAAATATTTTCGAGGCTTTTTGATATCCCCCATACTCCTATGCACATCCAAACATCACTATGATCTGGGACAAATCCGGGACTCGAAAAACAGTTATTTTGCTTTTGTGATCTTCTAACTAACCACTACACCGCCCGTACCCGGTAGTATTGCATCCCAAAGACGGCTTCCCTCTTGTCAATAAATTGAGCAGCCGAAGCGGTCCCTTGTAACTTCTCCATCAACTTCCACTTGGTCCTCAAGCGGGTTGAAATCCAGAGAGGAATAGGGCAGACTGACTGCCTTCTATTAATTGTCATGAAATCTGGAATAAATAGCTTGTTGGGGAAACTTTGCATGGCCTTAGTTTGCGGAACCTTTTTTCAACCTGCGGCAGCACTTGCCCAAAAGGGAGACACTGCTAAGGTTACGGCATTGATTAAGAAGCTCTCGAACTGGGGGCGCTGGGGCTTGAGTGATCAGCTAGGCACACTTAACTTGATCACTTCCGAGGTGCGCATCAAGGCAGCCAAACAGGTGAAGGAAGGCATCTCGGTCTCAATGGCCCACAATGCTGACAAACGGCTCTCGATTTACAACTCCAGCCCTTACTCGCACAATATGATGGCCACCGGCGAAAATGCGATTGAGGGCCAGTGGTCGACGGACCAAATCTGCATTGCCTATCACGGCTATGCCCACACGCATATTGACGCCCTATGCCATTTATTCAACAAAGGGAAAATGTACAACGGCATCCCACAGTCGGTGGTCACCAAGTCCGGTGCCAAACAGTTAAGCATCATCGGTTTGAAACAAGGCGTATTCACCCGCGGCATCCTGCTCGACATTCCGGCGATGAAGGGAGTCGATTGGCTTGAGCCCGGTTACGCAGTGACCGTCAAGGATCTTGAGACGTTCCAGAAGTGGTCTAAGCTATGGATAAGGAAGGGCGACGTCGTATTTCTCCGGACCGGACGATGGGCACGTGAGCAGGTAAAAGGTCCGTGGAATGTTGGCGCCAACTCAGCCGGTTTTCACTTCTCCTGCATGGAATGGCTAGCTGAGCGCGATATTGCATGCATCGGCAGCGACGCGGCGAGCGAGGTGGCCCCGTCTGGCATCGAGGGATACTCTCACCCAGTTCACATCTTGGCGCTGCATTCACTTGGAATGAACATTTTCGACTGCTGCGACTTTCTAGAGGTGAGTAAGACTTGTAAAAGGTTAAAACGGTACGAGTTTCTTCTGACTGCGAATCCGCTGCCAGTAGATGGGGCCACCGGTTCACCGCTCAACCCGGTGGCGACGTTTTAAATACGTTCACGTTGAGATTCCTGACTAACAGTGGTCGCTATTACTTAACAAACTGGATTCTTTCTAGTCGCCCAATGACCAAAAGCAATGTCTGGCAGTAATAACCTGATCTCAGAAGTGCGTTTAAGGAACAGTGCTTATCTGATCTTATTCGTTTTTGGCTTCTTGTTCTCATGGAAAGATCTGGCTGTCGGCGATGGGCGCGGCTTTGCCATCAAAAAAACCAAGCTGATTGCACCCGGGAACGGAGGCCCAGGGTTTACACTTATGAATAACAGGAACCATCAGATCGATTTTAAGAACAAACTTGATCAGGCTACATGGTTGAACAATCAAAACCTGTTGAACGGTTCAGGTGTTGCACTAGGCGACTTTGATCGGGACGGAAATTGTGACATCTATCTTTGTTCTCTGTCTGGGAGCAACCGACTGTACCGGAATCTTGGTGACTGGAGATTCAGCGATGCAACAACTCCGCACGTTGCCTGTAGTGGGATGTACTCGACGGGTGCTGGATTTGCAGACCTGAATGGTGACGGTTGGCTGGATCTGTTGGTGTTGACGATGGGTTCGCAAAACAGGGTTTTCATGAACAACGGTCAAGGCGGATTCAATAAACCCCGTATTTTGGAGGGCAACAATCCGCATGTCAGCGGCAGCACCAGCTTTGCCATTGGTGATATTGATGGGGATTCTGACCCAGACCTGTACATTTCAAATTATGGCTTCAAGTCCATACTGAAGAATGGTGGCGGCATCACTATTAATAGAATCAACGGGCGCGATGTTGTCACAGGTCGATATGCGAACAAGATCAAGATCATCGGTGATGAGTTGCACGAGTTTGGTGAACTGGATGATATTCTGATCAACGACGGCGACGGAACATTTCAGCTCAAAAAATGGGAGACTCTTGTCATAGGGCAGATTGAAGGGGATTTTCCATATCGCGATCAAGGGCTTGCCGTTGCCTTTAGGGATTTGGATGGCGACATGGCACCGGAGATTGTGGTAGCTAACGACGGCCACCCCGACAGGTTTTTCAAAAACAATGGAAGAGGGTCGTTCAGGCCATTTTCCATCGGTCAAATCCGGCATCTGAGTTTCAACTCAATGGGAATCGATTTTGCTGATGTTAACCGGGACTCGGTGGACGATCTGATTGTAGTCGAGATGCTGGCCACTGGAAGAGCCCCGAGAATTACGCAGGACAAGGCTTCCTTCCCTTATGCGGAATACATTGCAAACAGGAATCCTGACACATGGCCCCAGGCCGGGAGGAACATGCTCTACATTGGAAGAGGCGACATGACCTTCACCGAAGCAGCCTATATGATGGGATTAGCCGCAAGCGACTGGTCCTGGAGCAGCGTTTTCATGGATGTTGACCTTGATGGTTTTGAGGATCTTCTGGTAACCAACGGTTTTGAGTATGATGCGGACGACTGGGACATGCAGACCAAGCTCAGCAGGTTAAAGAAAATAACGCCGATTCAGCGGAAAAAGAGCATTCTTCTTTATCCGAAACTCGACACTCCAAACCGGGCATTTCGCAACCAGGCTGGCATGTCGTTTGCCTCGATGGGTCCTGAGTGGGGGTTTGATTCGTTGGCGGATGGTCATGGAATGGCCTGCGCCGACCTGGACAACGACGGGGATCTAGACTTGGTCGTGAACAACCTCAATTCCTTTGTCTCCATCTACCGCAACAATTGTTCGAGCCCGAGGCTGGCCATCCAACTGAAGGGACAAGGCGGTAACACATCCGGCACGGGATCCAGGTTGATTATTGAGGGCCATGAAGTTACCCAGTCCCAAGAGATGATTTCTGGGGGAAGGTATATGTCATGCGACCAGTCGCTCAGGGTGTTTGCGGCTAAAACGGGCTCGAAGCATAGGGCAACAGTTCACTGGCGTAACGGTCAGGTCAGCGTTCTAGAAGGACTGGAGTCTGGATACCGATATCTGATTTCTCACCAACCTGGGCCGGCCTCGGACTCCCTGCCGGCAAGACCGGCTCAGAGAGTTGGAATGTTTCATCAAAGCAGAGTTCAAAATAAAAAATGGATTA
>Ga0163108_10000499_pt1 | contig 29465 bp, 16 predicted proteins | sample Fk1155metaG_FD_109644 | JGI IMG/M metagenome (GOLD analysis project Ga0163108, IMG submission 109644) | Marine microbial communities from the Central Pacific Ocean - Fk160115 155m metaG | ecosystem: Environmental > Aquatic > Marine > Oceanic > Photic zone | place: The Central Pacific Ocean...
CAACCACGTTCGAGAAAGCGCTGAAGTGGCCATCAGCGAATAACTCCGCCCTACTTCAGCTTCAAAACTGAGACGCAATTGACCGTTAAACAAGCGAGTTACAGCCAAAATTAAATCGTCCTCTGGTTCCGGCTTGACCAAGTCAGAGTTTTTGGCACCTGGAGAGCCTCCTTTTGATGCACTAGAGCGAAAACCGGTTTCACTGACAGCATCAACTACCAGTGAATAGCCACGGCCATCAGCGAGCTCAGGCCACGGCTTCACATCGTCGTAGGTTATACTCACCACCGGTGCGCCCAGCCCAGCCGATAGCGTGACGGTTTCGCCCTCGTTGGCCAGCCTGCCTTTGTAGGTTCCATTCACAACCAAGCCGGGGTAGTAGACCTGCAATGCATTCTGATTTCTACCGAGTAAAAAGTATTCGCCGAACCGGAGAATCGTCCCCTTTGGGAAAACAAACTCGATGCCATTGCTGAAGAATAGGCCACTTAAATCCAATGTCGACTCACCGATATTTTTCAACTCGAGAAACTCGAGTTCGCCTTCACCCACACCGCCTTGCCCAAGCGGATTGTACATGATCTCGTTGAAAACCAGCTGCGTTCGCAGGTCGGCTAAATCCGGCTTTCCCGCAACGAACTCAACCGGAGTTGACCAGTGACTCCAAGCCATCGTGCCGTTGCGCATTCTCACGCGCGCCCGATATGTGCCACCTTTGCGAACAAGGCTTTGCGGGACTTCCACGCTTCCTACAAACCCCTCGGCTTCGAGTTCCCATGTCGCGTTCAATTCGTACTTCCATGGTTGGCCGACTTCAAAGAATGGCGTTCGGGGATTCGACAGCTCCGCCAAGCGCCACTGTATGCCCGTAAACTTTTTATTGTTGGTCGATCGACCCGGCTCAAATGAACTGGTTTTGAACCTCAACTCGTTCAACGGAAAACCATCCGGGCCAACATAAATGATTGACGGTGTGTTGGGGATATCAGTGAGCTTAGCCTCGTACTCAAGGTAATTATAGCCGTAGCCACGCGAGTCACCATCGCCAACGCTCCAGCGACCGGAATCGGTATCGGTCATGAAACCGAGCATATGCTGCATCATCCCCTCGTGATCTCCTGTCTTGAGTTTCCGCGTCCACGCACCTCCTATGTTGTTCTGACTCTTGGGGGAAACATAAAACTGGCCTCGATGGCCTCCCTTTGTCCGAGGGTGGTAGTTCCACATGAACTGATCCACGTCGACAAACGTCAGCGACTCGCCTGAAGGATTAATAAAGTGTGCATACTCATCGAGCAATTGGCCGATTTGGCCACCAGTCGGAGAGTCGTCATCGATCAAAAGATCAAGCAATTCACGGGCACGATTCTTGAACTCGATTTTCAGCGCCTTGTGACGACTCAAACAGCGCTCAATGTTGATCGCGCCCTGCCAGTGCGTTTCCGGAATAATCAACATGTCAAGATCCCATGGAATCGGATACCAGTGTTTGTCCGGATGATGGTAAAACACCTTGTTCCAGCCCTCACGAAGATCCACATTACTGACAATCCGATTCACACAGCGGAACGTGTAGTAAGTCGGCAGATGAAGATTGTCTCGCCACCACTGTAGCGACTGCGAGCGGCCGTACGCACTGCGAAAACTGTTCCAGTCTGATGCTGTACTGGACTGTGCCGGCCCCTGGTTGCGTTTGTCTCCGTTGCCACCCTCGATCTTGTAAACATTGCCATCCGGCTGGCTATGCTCCTCAAGAAACCGGCTGTCGGTATGCTCGACATACAGGTAGAGCCCCCAAAGATCCCCCTCATATTGAGCATTGCGGGTACCTGTCGGAGCCTCGGCAACATCATCGATCACGCGAAAATGGACGAAGTGCGTTTTAGGCGCCAAGCCACCGGCCAGATTGTACAGCTTGAAGCCAACCGCCTCCTCCATCCCTGCCATCCCACGGTTGATCGGCATCCACGGCGAAGCGCAACCATTGAGATTAATCGTCTTTTTAGGCTGCTCATACTTTCTGCCGTAATTGTCCAGCGCCTGCAAACCGCGCGTGCGGTTGAAGTAAAGCCGCCACTTATTCTTGCCGGATTGGTAGGTCGAAAACTCACCACGGTTCCTAAATTCAATGTGATCGTAGACCTTGCCATCATAAACGAGCGTTCCATTGAAGCGTACCGTATCAAACGAACTGTTGTACTGTGAGTTAGTGACGTCGGTTGCGTTGGCAATCAGGTGGTACGTCGCAAGCGACTCCATCACTCTCGATGGGAAAGTCTCTTTTTTTCCGTTAACTCGATTTGACCCGGTCCACGCGGGGACGCCGTTGTAGCAAAAGTAGGCAAAGTTTGCCTGAGGGTCGTCAGCGTATGGCAGAATCGCCACATTGCCCAACGAGTCCTCGACCCGGATCCTGTAGCGCACCAGTGTGCGATGTCCTTGCACTCTCTTCGGGACAGTCACCGAAAACACCGAGTCGCCCGGAGCGTCATCGCCATTCGCAACGTCATCGAACATTGTTAACTCCACCCACTCTTTTTCATATTCCCCATCAGTTTTACGTATATAACTGCCAGGCTCTACAACTTGATAAAACAAAACTACCGAGGCGACTCCGTCTGGATCGCTTACCTTTGCGGACACCCGCACCGTCTCGTTCGCGCGCGGCTGAGTCGGCTCATGGTGAACCTGCCGAGTTTGCGGTGGTGCGTTGATAGAGTACACAGAGTTAATTGCTGCAGGAGTCGGATTTCCCGGAATTCCGTCAGCATCAGGTGTGCTCAACTCAGCATCAATTGAGAAATCACTGCTACCCAATGTTGTGTTCAGCGCATGGATGGCGATGATGTTTTTGCCGGGTTTCAGAATTTCAACTGGGTTCGAAATCACAATCTCCTCCCATGCGGCCTCATGGTCCTTCGCGAAAGAGTTGTATCGGAGCTCTCCAGAAGAAACACTGACACGCGCCACCTCGTTGCCGTTGATCCAGACCACCGCACCGTCGTCCACGTACACCCGCAATGCCAACCGCACTGGAATCTCATTCTGCTTCACGTCAAACACTCGACGAAGATATACGGATGAAAAGTTGTTCTGCATCGAGATCACTTTTCTATCGTCGCCATCGCCGTAACCGATTGGTGTTCTGGCGTTTTTCCAGGTGTTATCCTCCCTGAAATCAAGATTTCGCCAGGCGGATCTCGGTGAAGATGCCTCGCTACTGCCTGCGCGATATCGCCACCGCGATTGGCTAGCAGCGATGAACGTAACCGGTACACTGGGAGCAATCTGGAGCCCTGACGAACGCCATGAACCACCCAGATTGTTATCGAGCAAGGGGTGAATCAACTCCATCGAATTGCCTCCGCCACTCGCCGCCGTTGGCCAAGGGAAACCGGAGGCGTAGTCCACCCTATCAACGCGCTTATCCGCCGCATCGCGCAACGTCAGCACTTCGCCGTTTGAAAGCCGGTTAATGTATGGTCCAAACACAACTGAGTCGCTTAGACTGAACTTTCGGCGCAACTCTGTCGGATTCTCGGCGACAACCAATTGCCCCCCTCCCTTAATGGTTGTATTTGTCGGAAAGGTGTATTGTACACCATTCGAAAAACGCCAACTGGACAGGTCGACATCCTTTTCGCCGGCATTGTGGAGTTCTATAAACTCAACCGCATCCGTTTTTGGATCGGCATCATAATGAATCTCATTGATAACCACCTCACCGACAACTGAAGCTGCCCATGTAAACCCAAAAACAAAAATGATATCCAGCCTGAAACCATGCATAGATTTGCTATTGACTGGCCGGAGTCACCAGCCTGATGAATCGCACACGATCAATACCGGGAGAGATGATGCGTGACACCCTGCCGTTTGCTTCAGGATATATATTAGTCAACGGTTGCCACGTTTGGCCAAGTGCTTGTGTGAACTGCAGGGAGTAACTCCGTCCCTCCAGCGCCACAAAACTAACGCGCAGCTTTCCATTGGTGAGGCGCGTGACCCCCAAGATTAAACCGCTCTCTGCATCTTGCGGGTTGGTACCAGCGGCATATTCATGCGCGTTAGCCAGACCATCGCCGTCGGCATCAACCAAAGCATCGTTAGCACTCTGTGGGTCAAGATCGTGCATTATCTCCCAACGGTCCGGCATACCATCGAGATCGCTGTCGTAATCATTCCCTTGCTTGATCCAGTTGCTTGCGTTGTTGCCGTACTCGAATAAATTGATGCGCCTGATCGGGACACCTCCCTGCACCGGTAGCATCGGCCAAGGAGTGGAGTCGCTGTACTTGACTTTTTCTACGAGGATGTACGGAACCAAGCCAATGTCCGGAGGAAGCGCCTGCGGTGTGTCCGGCCGCATCAACTGCACACTCTCGCCAGCATTGTTCAGTCTGCCGTCAAACGGCCCCAGCACCCGTACCGCCGTGTCGAGTTCGTACTGTACGCGTAACTGCGATGGCTGGACGCCGCCCACATACACCGACTTTCCAGCTGGCAGAGCGAAATTTGCTGGAAATGCAAACTCAATTGCCTTGGTGAGTTGCCAGGTGTTGCCCGGGTTGTCTTGATCGAAAAACGGCACAGGCAAGTCGGAAATATTCTTCAACACTACGTACTCAGCCATTCCTACTGCTGGGGCATACAGTATTTCCCTGATCACCACTGGACCAATCCGAGGGCCGGTATTCTGCGCACCCGTGCCGGCGCGGAACGAGGCAAGTAGTGCAGCATCCTGCCCGACGCGGACCGACGAACCAAGCGACATGTCAGCCTGCGCAACGAGCGGACCGGTGCCGTTCGGGAATCGACCCAGAGACACACCGTTGGCCGACGGCCCGAAGTCGACCTTGTCAGCAAAACGTACGAGGGAACCGTCCTCATCTGCTTCGGTGAGCCAAACCTCGTCGCCCCGGACAGAGCTCAGGGAGAAACCAGAGTCTCCGTTGTCGAGCAGGAAGGCTTTTTCGTAAAAAACAAGGTAACCACCGGGCCCGATGGTGGTGCCTTCCGTAATGCGGTATTTTCGCAGGTTACTCACGCTGTCACTGAGAAACCAGCCTCCAATATCGACCGAGCCCTCCCCAAGGTTGTGCAGCTCGATCGCATCCTCAAGCGGCGCGTCGGAGTGCGAAAGCACTTCGTTAATGACGACCGTTGGCTCTAGGCCACCACCACCACCCGGTGTGCCGTGATAGCGGGTGCTCGATTTCCAGTTGTCTGGATTGTTGAGATCGAGACGCGAATCGATCGCCTCGAGCGAGCTCCCGTTACCGTCAGCGCGCTCCGGCCAGATGCCGCCATCCGTGTATTTCACCGTGAACACCAATTCCCCGTTGAGATCGATTAAAGCAACGGTCTCCCCGCCGTTTTTCAGACGACCTTCATACTGCCCGGCAGCAAGCCGGATATCCTTGGTTCCATAGCGCAACAGGAACGAATCTCGGTTCTTCGCCACGATGATCCTCTCGCCCGATGCAAGCGACACACTGCCGAATCGGTAAGTGATGCCTCGGTCGAATTGCGCATCGTGCAGATTTACCGCGCTGCCCCCAATGTTGATTAGCTCGACGTACTCGTAATTGTCGCCGCCGATTGGGTTGTACATGATTTCGCTAAGGCGCAAATTGCCCTTAAGCGGCGACACGGCAGAGGGATCGATCAACATCACGTAGTCGAACCCGACCCGGATCGATTGTGGCTTCTCCGTCGCTAGGAATAAGCCACCGCTACCGGCCGGCGTACCGTCGCCAATGCCTTCGCGGTGCAGCTCCATCCACTCATCGTCGATCGCCCACTCAAATACAAGATCGCTACCCTCGCGCACGATGCGCACGGCGATCTCCTCAAGTTCGATTTTCCGCGACTTAAGCGTTGTGGCGTTGCCGTTGAGGCTTACCTTCCGAACCATCAGACTGGTGCCGTCGTTGAATCCGATAGTGTAGCGTTTCGTGCCCGACCCCTTGCCAAGCTCGGCCATCAGACCAGCGTCGTAGTCGCCGAACTGCCGAGAAACCTGGCGCAACTTGGTCTGCAGTGCCCAGTCGGAGTTCGCCGGAAGCGGGCGGTTGACGAACGGGTACTGCGGATTGGCCTTGGCCAATGGCTTGGCGACTGTGTCGAGCACCTGCAGTTCGAGCCAGCCAGGCACATCGTCCAGAGAGTACCAGCTGTACGGTGAGAAATTACCACGCGGCGCGACGTTCGCTGTGTCCCAGTACTCCTCGAGTATAGGCTCTGTAAAACCGCTGAAGCCTGTCGCGCCATGAACGGCAGCCTCCCGTTTCACACGTGCTACCTTACCTCCCTCATCTGTGACCTTGACAGTAAAACCGTACAGGCCGGGTCGCACGAAAACCGCCTCAGCACGCGCTTTCCCAAGCGGGCGCAGCTCGATCTGCTCAATATCGCTTGCAGACCAGTCGAACACCAGCGACTGGCCCTCTGGATCGTACGACTCGCGAGCATCGAGTCGCAGCACTCTGTCTGTGGAGATATTCCACGAGGCAGGCTGAGACTTGAGGATCGGCACCGGCGCAGCATTGCCTGATTTGTTGATTTTGATCTCGTCCTGACTGCGAATATTGCCCCATTGGTCAGTGCCAAGTACCTTGAGCATCTGCTCGCCTTCGTGAAGTTGTATGCCGTTGATAGCCCACCTCGTAATATCTGTCCACACTGGCTGAGCCTCGGGGTGACCCTCCACTCTAAGTTTGATCACACCATAAGGCGAATTCCCCTTGAGATCGATGCGATCGCTGGCATAATTCATTGATCCACCCTGATTGGTGGTAATCTCGAATTTCTTCCGCGAGAAGTTGGCACCCAACTCGCTCTTGACCGTATTACGGCGCGCGGAGAAAAACGAATTGTACTCACTCGCCCGCGACGAGTAGGAACTACTTACACGCTCCTCAGCGGCAAGCCATGCGTTCATGCGCGGCGAGTTGTAGGTGTAATTCTCGGTAAACTCGACAAGGTAGGAGTAGAAAAGCCGCTTGTTGTACCACTTGACGATGTAGCTACTGAAACCGGGCATTCCCTGGTATAGCTTCGACGAGGGATTGCCGTATGCCAAGTCACTGTCCCAGTGCAGGAACTGGAACTTACCGTCATCATGACGCTGGTAAAAATAGCCGTTCTTGCCACGTCTCAGCGAGAAGGAGTCCCAGTCATCAATATAGCCACGAACCATTGACATGATCATGGTCTGGTGTGGATCAACGAGGCGTTCAATTTGCTCCTGCTTATAGCTTTTACTAACGGTTTTAAAGAGGTTGACGAGTGCGCTGTAGTCATCCTCCCACTCGTTGGTACGCTTCATCCACTCGGAACGGTAACGCCCCGGATTGTCACTATTTTTGTACCTCCAGTCGGCATTACGGTTCTGGCGATCCCAGCCATCAGTGAACCACCATTCGTCGTCGATACGGTACAGATTGCCTTTGACACCGTCGGTGAAGTTACGACTCAGGAAATCATTGGCAACCGGTTCGACCTCCTCACGCATTTGAGGGGAGCTACTATTAACCGTCAACCAGATCATTTCATTCTCGTTCACCACATGCCCCATCAGGTAAAGCATGTAACGAGTCAGTCGATTTCGACTGACTCGGCCGTTTGCATCGTCGTCCCATGACAGTTTGTATTTCCCTCGGAACCTTCGATCGTTCGGCATTTTCCACTTACCCCGGTTCAGATGGTTGCCGCGAGTCCACGGGCTACCGCTATTTCGCATCTCACAGTTGTATCGAATATCCTTTTCGTTGGATATGAATGTGGCATTGAAATAGTGATTCGAAAGGCGCGGAAAATTGTACTTGTACTTCGAACTACCACCGTTGCTGACAGCCCCCATATCGTAGTCGGAAACCACAAGGCGCACTGTTCGAAGATCCGCCTTGGGTTGCCGATTGTCCACGACGTATAGCGCCGGCCTATCTGGCCCCCACTTTGGTTGACTGTGAATCATCCCCCTCTCGGTTCGAGCCTGCACATAAAACTGCACACGCCTACCGTTGGTCCGATACTCAGTCAGTGTCCCAGTGAAAACACCGTCATCAGCCACATCGTCTCCGCCTCGGCTACCGTCATCGTACATTGTCTTGGTTTTCCACGAACCGGTGTTATTCGAAGAGTCAGCGCGATGACGAATGCTGACCGTCGACAGCGAGTCAGCTGATGTGATTCGTGCAGTGACACGCACCGACTGGCTCGATGTAGGCACAGCCGGACTGTGCAGCAGTTGATCCACCTGCGGCGGCGTGTTGGCGCTAAACATCGAGTTACGCTTCCCGGGTGTACCAAGATTATCTGGGATCTCGATCAGGAAACTGCCGGCAACACTCTTATCCCAAGTCCAAGCAATCAACCTAGGGTTCCCTCGAATCCAACGGGCCTTGAACTTAATGGTGAGATTATCATTGCGCCGAACATTGGAACTCATGTCGATCTCCATCCGATTTGGCCTGTTATCCCCGTGGCCGTCAGAAATGAGATGCAATTCTCGGCCGCTCATGTATGTCGCCCAGTGGTTCCCTTGAGCCAGCCAGCCATTGGCACTTCGATTGTTTGTTGACATTTTATTAGCGTTTGTCAGAACATTTTTCTTTGTCCTAGAACTGATAGCTTCAATCTCTGATAGAACAATCTCCGAATCACCCACCAGATGCATATGAAATTCGCGGTAATCGGTAGCACCTCCCATCGTTTTTAATTGCTGCCACTTTCCAGTGGCGGTGTATTCGCGAAAACTGCTTTTGGTTGTCTCATCGCTGTCGCGCCATGCGGAAGGCAGACTGTTGTCTGCCCACGGGTTGGCCAGTTCCATACTACTACCACCTCCCTTGGTCCAGCCGGGCCAGTTACCGTGATTTCTATAGTCGACTTCATCAGCAAAGTTGCCATACGCATCCTCAAGACGTAATAATTCGCCCGGATTACTCAACTCCCCGCCGTAGTTCCCAATGACGTTTTTCAACTTATAAACCCGTCGAACGTAATCGACATCTGCAGCAATCACTAAGTAACCACCCGCCTCGATAGACGTGGCAGATGGAAATGTAAAATTGACCCCATCGACAAAACGCCAGCCTGACAAATCGATTGCCTCGGCATCCCGGTTGAATAACTCGATGTACTCTCCCGCGCGATGATCGCCAGGCGGATTGAACATCACCTCGTTGATAATTACGTTCTCGTGCCGTGCCGGATTATTGCCACGCCCTTTTGTATCGTTGGCCACAGTGAACCATTCACTGCTTCCATCCGGAAACGCCTGCACAGAGCCCTCACCTTCGGGACGTTCGAGCAGATGCGCCTGTAGCACCATATCACCGTTAAGCAGATAAATCGGCATTTGATCCCTCCCACCGAAGTTCACTGCAACAACGACTCTGTCTCGGGCGGGGGTTTGACCATGCAACGGTGTGCGGTCGGAAAAATCACGCCTGGTGGACACCGACAGACCGTCCAGATTCACGGCACCTTCGCCGCCATTGTAAAGTTCCACCCAGTCGATGGCCCCCTCACTGGTAAAGTGCACCTCGTTCAGGCGAATCGAGGTATCAGTAAAGACCTCATTATCCTTGGCTATAAATGCACGCAAACGGCAGCCGAAAACGATATCCGAGCTGGTGGTGTTGGCCTGATGCACCTCGACCGCCAACACGTTCGAACCGCGCTTCAACGTGCCAGCCTCAATGGCCACTACATCCATCTCCTCTGTCGCATTACCAACGGTCGATGATGATTGTTTGGTGAATGTCACATTACCCGTGACTCGAGAGCGTCCTACTTCCTTTCCATTCAGGTAGTAAACTGCTCCATCATCGATAATTTGATCGATGGTCAGAGTAACTTTTCTGGGATCGCCATCAAATATAATTTTTTTTCGAAAGTAATAGCAAAGCTGATTCCCTTTGTTGATTTTTGTTTTGAGACCCGGCCCTGGCAAAGTTGAGCTTTCAACACCCAACAAACCGCCGCCAGATTTCCAAGTTGAATCGTTATAGGTATTCTGGCGCCATGCCGTTCCCAGGTTCTTATTCTGGTCATTGTACTTCCATGCATCACCATAATCGATCAATATGACAGAAGAACCTAATCCTCCCTCTGTTAAGCTGACTCCAGGTGTCCCACCCGGTTTTTTACTAATCCGCCAGTTGCGCCAATCGTCCACCACTCGATTTGGATTATTGAGCACCAACGTGTGCCCAGCACCATCCGCGGCAATCGGCCAGTGACCTCGATCACTGTAACCTAAACCGCAAACTTGAATCCCATTCTTGTCCTTGACCACAATACGACCGCTTTCATTGGGGAGATTGCCCTCCCACGGTCCAAACACCTTTACATCCGAAGGAATCCTATACTGTTGCCGAAACTGCCTCGGCTCGATATCGGTCAGGATGATCTTTTGCCAATGACCGAGGAATGCGTCGTCCGCCCTACTTCCGTCAAACGACGGAAAATCCAACTCAACGTCGCCGCGCAGTTTCCAGCCGGCAATGTCAAACGGTGTGGCAGTGATATTGGACAGTTCAATCCATTCCGACGCATCATCGCGCGGATTGTACATGACCTCGTTGATCACGACTTGATCCGCTATCACGTCACCGCCAGCCAAGGCAATCCAAGCGACTGTTGCTCCAAATAAAATCCTATTCATTAAGAAACCCATTCCTCTTACGCGAGCAAAACAACATAAGTTTCAGAGGCCACAAGACATGCAGCAACCTATGTGCCGTAGGGATTTATAGCCAGATTTCGAGAATTGAAAACTGTTTTCAGTGAATCGTGTGCCCTGGCCACTCATACGGTGTGCCAAAAGCGCAGTTCCCATCAGCGCTCCGACGAACGCACCGGAGCATCGACAGCGTTTACCTTAGGCAGGTGAAGGCGCAGCTGGGCAAGCGTTCCGCTGTGCTCCGGTTTGAGCGCAAGGTTGATCCACTCCTGCGGGTCGGCGGCGCAGTCGTACAATTCCTCATCGCCGTTGGCGTAGCGGATGTAGCGCCAATGCTCGGTACGGATTGTGTGGTCATTTTGGTGGAATGTCGTGATAGCCGGATGCGGCCATGCTGCGTCTGGTTTTTGCAGCAGCGGCACCAGCGAATGGCCCTCGAGCGATTGTGGCGGCTTGGACAGGTCGCATAGCTCGTTGAGTGTCGGGTACAAGTCAATCAGACCTACCGGCCGTGAGCAGTTGCCTCTGGGCAAGTCGGGGCCGGCGACGATCAGCGGCACACGGGTGGACTCCCCCCACAGCGAGCGCTTGGCCCAGTGCTGTTTCTCGCCGAGGTGCCAGCCGTGATCGGACCACAGAACAATCACTGTGTCCTTCGCGTAGGCGCTGGCATCGAGCGCGTCCAGCATCACGCCTATACAATGATCGACAAACTCGGTGCAGGCCAGATACGCAGCAACGGCGTTTCCCCAGTTACCGGAAGCGACCACCGACTTGTGGTTGAGCGGTGTGTTGTGCATGTACCTCGTGATCTGCAAACCGGCTGGCGGCAAATCGGCAAGGTCATCCACCCGATCAACCGGCAGTTCCACCTGCTTCTCCGGATGACGTTTAAAAAAACGCCGCGGCGCATACAACGGCACGTGCGGCAGACGAATTCCGACAGCCATGAAAAACGGTCTACTAAAATCGCGCTGGAGTTGCCCGGCAGCCCACCGTGCGTTGATCAGATCGCCAAACTGCTCCTCCGGCAGGTCGATCGGCCCGAAGTCGCGCACACGAATACCGGGGATGGATGAGACCGGTTTGATGCGCCACTGCTGATTGCGCGCGTCACCGGTGGTTTTGAAGTCATGCCAGTCGGCCGGATACTCGTAGCGTCCGTGATAAATCTTGCCGCGCCCGAGCACGTGGTATCCGGCAGCCTTGTAATGCGCCGGTAGTGTCACCGCCTCTTTCAACACCGGCGACAAATGGTGAGGTTGGTCCAGTTCATAGACGCCGGATGTGGACGGCAGCACACCTGTCAGCAAACTCACGCGCGAGGGATTGCAGATCGGAGCCTGGCAATGGGCGTTACTGAACAGTACACCGCGCCTGGCCAAACGATCGATGTTCGGCGTGCTCACCTGAGGATGACCGCCAAGGCAGCCCACCCAGTCATTCAAGTCGTCAATCGCGATGAAGAGAACATTCGGACGACCGACCACCTGCTCCCCGTGTACAAGGACAAGTGATGCAATAAAAAGAAAAACGTGACGCACATGGAAATCTTCCCTCTCGCTAAACACGTGGTCAAGCAATCGTGTGCTGCCGCAAATCAGAAAACAACACCGAGGCTTAGCAGATAACGGTCACCATTGCCGTGATCCAGAGTGCCTTGGCGGTCGTGAAAATCATGCTTCCACTCCAACCTCATATGCAGTGTATCATTGAAATTCCAATACAATGCCGGGCCAGCCAAAAGGGTCTCAGATCCATCATTCTCATGATGATAATCGGTCTCCCAAAATAGCGTACCATTGGTTCCGCGGGCCCTAAAGTTATAGCCAAGATCTAAAGATAAATGTGCTTCCGATGGTTTCTCATTCTCGTACGCCCAAAAGCTCGCTGAACTCACAAAAGCAAGACCGTGCATTTCGAATTCGTAGCCCAAACCGATGCCGCCTCCCCACTCATTATTATAGATTTCATAATTGTCATCGCCGGCCAACGGCACGAGCAGCATCGGCTTGAAGGTCCACGATCCACTTCGACCATCAAGGTTGAAATATTTTTTTAGTGGCAATGCCAGCGTGGCATCTCCGATTCCGTTGTCGTGCTCGACATGTTTGCCGCCCAAACCGTCTGGCATCTCGCGCCGGGCGTCCAACACGTAAGGCAACTTGTATGTCAACCGAACCGACCTGTCCCAGGTGTACACACCCTGAAAATGCAGGAGATGTACATCTTCAGTGAAACCGGAATAGGCTGTTCGCTTGCCCAACAACAGATCATCCTCGTGGCGATACTCGTCAATCAATTGCAATCCCCATCCTTTATCCCAGCGAGGCATCATGTTCATAATTGGATCATCCGCTGACAGCGAAAAAACCGATAACAACAGGGCGGCGCAGACTCCAATTCGTCTCAACATGGCTATTTGGATTACTTCGCTAACGCGAACGAATGAGCCTTAACGTTTCCACCCTCGAGTGAATACCACTCGACTACCTCATAGCCAGCGTCGCTGATCGCTTTACTGAGTCTCTTCATCTCTGCTTTCACACCAGGCAACAATGCCACGGTCAGCAATTGAGTCTTCGTGTCCATGTTGACTCCGCGCTTGTAACGGGTTGAATCGACGAAGGGCAACTTACCCACTTTGACACGAATGCCTATTGCACACGAAGGACAGACTAATCCCTTCACATACAGCAGAGATAAGCCCTTGCTCTTTTTAAGGATATTTAGAACTGCGGGGATGCGCACCTCCTTCTTCGCATCTGGATCACCGTCCGCCGCCTTGGCCGAAACCGCTACCAAGCCAATCACGACGAACGCCACGAAGCACCATCTCACATTTTTACTAATTAAATTCATTTCTTTTTTGTTTATAATTATAGTTTTCGAATTAGGTATTCCAATGGGCATACTCCTGCCCTACGAATAATAGAAATCGGAACCTGAAATAGGCTCCTAAACGGAAGCGTTTGGCGAACGACCCATACCTGCCGACCGGGTCTCGAACTGCCAAGAAGTCCTCCCAGGCGGACTTGCGCGCGGAATGGAGGACGAAGCGGGATTGGACTCCAATACCAACTGAACCTCGCCAACCAATGGCAGTAATACAACCGGCCCTGCATCAAAACCAAGATTATCCTTGGATGAGGTGAGGAATTTGCCCGACTCAAAAGTATCGCAAAATGGGCAACAGTCGGAATTTTCGTGGGGATCGGTGTTTTGAGTTTGTTTGGAATCGAGACAGCAATCGCTGAGAATCACATTCTCAATCGCTGCCGCTAGCAGACAATGGGACGATGCCGGTACCCAAGCCAGCAGCAGCGTCATCGCAACTATTTGTCGTAAAAAGGCCAAAATCAAAAGGCCAAAGTAAGCAGCGTAAAAAAATTAAGCAATAAAAATAGAATTTATTTTTTACCTGGTTTGCTTGATTTCGGCATCCACGCGTCGGTTCCCTTCAACCAAGCGCTTAGTTTTTGGTTTAACTGCTTGGCCAAACGGGGTCGATGCATGGCTAAGTTCCTCGTTTCGCCAATGTCTAATTTTAAGTTGTACAGTTCCACTGACCCGTCGTCGTAATTGCGGATCAACTTGTAGTCGCCCGACCGCACCGCTCCTCCCAGGCGATTGTCCATGTGCCAGGCGTAGTTCGGGAAATGAAAAAAAAGCTCACCCCGGCTGGGCTTGCCGGTTTGTTGGAACAAGGAAACCAAACTCTCTCCGTCTATCGGCTTGTTATTAATTGGACTCAAGCCGGTGACCTCTAGGAAGGTCGGATAAAAATCCATACTCACTACCGGTACTCCCGAAATTGTACCAGGTTTCACCCGGCCCGGCCAGCGCACGATCATCGGCACGCGAATGCCGCCCTCGTATAAGTGTCCCTTTGACTCTCGCAACGGCCGGCAGTCTGATACCCCCGCAAAGCCACCGTTATCACTGGTGAATACCAGCAATGTCTCATCATCCAAACCCAGCGCCTCGAGTGAAGCCAGCAACCGGCCGACGGCCAAGTCCATCGCCTCAATCATCGCACCGTAACGCGTGTCGTTTAGTCCGGGGCCGCTGCGGTCGGCATACTTATTGAGTAGTACCTTGGGTGCCTGCATTGGCCAATGCACGGTGTAAAACCAGAGATGCACCATCCAGGGCGTGGCCTTGTGCTCTCTGATGAAATCGATCGTCTCATCCACTAGACGATCAGGAAGGTACTCGCCCGGTTCACCATCCGGCAGTGTCGCGTTACGATACGGTGAGAAGAAACTCGGTGGGCCACCGTACGATGTGCCGCCGATGTTGATGTCGAAACCTTGGTTAAGCGGCGAATGTTCTGGTGCCACCTTTCCCTGCGGCCCGGCGCTCGGCGCAATGTGCCACTTGCCAAGGAACGCATTCGTGTAACCAGCCCCCTTCAATCGCTCGGCAATTGTAATGTGTTCGGAACCAATTGCCGGCACCATGTCGGCCGGCTGCGGCCGGTTATCCTTCGGGAAAAATTTCCCCGGCAGATGCGACGTCATGTGCACGCGCGCCGGGGCTTGGCCGGTAAGCACCGCCGCCCGGGTCGGCGAGCAAACTGGTGCCGCCGCATAGGCACTGGTGAATCGCATCCCCTGCCGGGCCAAACGGTCGATATTCGGCGTCTCTACCAGCTTGTTGCCTTGGCACGCCAAGTCCATCCAGCCAAGATCGTCCGCCATGATGAATAAAATGTTCGGCCGCCCCGCCACCGCCCCAGTCGCTTGGCCAAGCGCCAGCAACCCAAGCGCTGCGATGAGCGAAATCTTCTCCGTCCATACCTGAAGGGTTCGCATCACTCCTCGCTCTTTGTGGTGATGCCTTTGCCCGCGCAGTCGCAACCTCCACCGCATGCGCCTTTCGATTTGCCAATAAAGCGGCGCAACACCGATGCAACGGCGAGCGAGACGATGCCAAGTGCCATCCAAGTTTGCCATGCTCCGTCCATGAGGCTTAGTAACCAAGGATGCCTGCTCCCTGATACACGGTTAACGCTGCCAGATAGGCGGTCAAAGTCAAGTAGGCGAACTGAAAAAGCGGCCATTTCCAACTGTTGGTTTCGCGCCGCGTAATGGCGAGCGTGCCCATACACTGCATCGCGAACACGTAAAACACCAGCATGCTGAGGCAGGTTCTGCCGTTGAACAACGGACTACCATCGGCGCGACTCTGTTCGCGCAGGATGGTTCGCAGGGGGCGGGTTCCTTCCTCGCCATCAGGATCGTCCGCCCGATAAAGAATCGACATGGTACTGACGAACACCTCCCGAGCAGCGAACGAGGCAATCAGGCCGATGCCCATTTTCCAGTCGTAGCCCAGCGGTTCGATGATCGGCTCGATCTGTTTGCCCAATTGCCCGGCGATGCTCTGGGTCAGTCGATCAGTGTCGTCGCCGGCATCCGGCTTCGGGTAACTGGTGGCTGCCCAAAGCAGAATGGAGATCATGAGAATAACCGTGCCGGCCTGCGTCACAAACACCCGCGCCCGCTCCCACAACCGAAGCAATACAGCCCGTAACGCCGGTGCCTTGTACGGCGGCAACTCCAAAATCATTGTTGAATCGCTGTCGGACCGCAGCTTCCGATGAAACAGCCATGCAAACAAAAACATCCCCACCGTACCAAGCGCGTACAGCCCCAGCATGAAGCCGACTTTCGTCCACACGCTGCCACTGTCATCCGGCAACAGCACACCAATCATCATCACATACACCGGCAGTCGCGCCGAGCAACTGGCCAGCGGCGCGACGAGGATGGTGATGAGCCGTTCACGAGGATTTGCAATGGTGCGCGTGGCCATGATTCCGGGAATCGCACAGGCGTAAGAACTAAGCAACGGAATGAAGGCGCGGCCGTTAAGCCCGACAAGCCCCATAAGCCTGTCCATGATGAACGCCACCCGCGCCATATAACCAGTGTCCTCCAGCAGGCCGATAAAGAAAAAAAGAAGTAAAATTTGAGGCAGAAAGATCACTACGCTCCCTACCCCGGCCACCACCCCATCAGTCAGCAGATCGCGCAAATCGCCCTCGGCCATCCGGGCCTTGATCCAGTCAGCAGCCCAACCGAATCCCTCGTCGATCCAACCCATCGGAATATCGGCCACGCTGAATATCGTAGCAAACAGGGCTGTCATCAAGCCACTGAGAATCAGCCATCCAAAAAAAGGGTGAAGCAGTACAGCATCGATTTTTTCCGTGGCGTTTGGGCCACCGATCACATGTTGCTCGACGGCGTTTCGCACCAACTCCCCGATGCGGTTGTATTGACTCGAGAGCAGTTTTTCCTCCCACCCGGGGCAATCGCGCTCCAACCCTTCTCGTGCTGCTACAACGGCTGCGTTACCGGGTGATCCGTCAAGTTCGTGGCTGCAAAGAAGACTGGCTGTCGCAGTAAAAGTTGGACTTTGCGGGACTAATGCCGCCTCGTTCAGCAACTCGTGCGCCTTGGCCAAGGCATCCTGCAAAGGCGGCGGATAATCAACCGACTTGGCCAATGGCAAATCTACTTGGCTCAGGGCCACCCGCAACCTCTCCATGCCTTTGCGAGAGTTGGCTTGCATCGGAATCACCGGCACACCCAGTTGTTCTTGCAGGCATGTTGCAGAGATCTTGAGCCCCCTCACTTCGGCGATATCCATCATGTTTAGAACCACGATGGCAGGGGTACCAAGTCCGAGCACCTGTAACGCCAGATAAAGGTTACGCTCCAAGTTGCTCGCATCGATAACGCAAATAACCCGATCCGGCCTGATTGTGTCGGTGCGTCGCCCCAACAAAACGTCTCTCAGGATGGCTTCATCCGGCGTGCGGGCACTGAGACTATACGCACCGGGCAGGTCGAGGATTCGTAACGACTTGCCGTACTGATCATGGCAGATACCTTCCTTTTTTTCGACCGTTACCCCGGCGTAGTTGGCCACTTTTTGGGATAGACCGGTTAGTGCGTTGAAGAGCGTCGTCTTGCCGGTGTTCGGATTGCCAACGAACGCAATGACTGGCGGATGAACTGCGACTGGGGTATCAGGCATCGGGGGCGACCTTCACTTGAATCAACGCGGCATCCTTATGGCGCAACGCCAAGTGCGCACCACCTACCTCCACTTCGATCGGATCTCCCAACGGCGCGCGCCGCACCAGTCGCAACGCCACTCCCGGCAAAAAGCCCATCTCTCGTAGACGGAATGAATCGTCTGTATCCAATTGAATACTCTTAACAGTGCCACTGGAACCAGCGCACATGCCAGATAAAGGAATGCAGGAACAAACCATCAGTTCGTAGAGAACCCTCGAGAGAATGCGTCTCAAAAGCAATACTTAATGTTGCATTTATGCAACATAATTTAGCTGCTAAATAATGAGTTTGGATCAAAAAAACTTTGTTTTTCAGAGAATTGTTTTTTGTGTGTACTGATTTACTCTTTCATCGCCCCGACAGCAACTTGTGTATACCTCGGATCAGCACTGACTCTACTTCGGGAGCAACTTTTGAGGAACGAGGCTCCGTCTCGTACCCGCCTTCCGAGTAGGCTCGTTCGGTTCCAATATAGGACGTACCATAATCACCATAAGCTGCCATTGTTACGTTTAGTTCCGGTCGCAATTTTTTAGCTGTCAACTGGTACTCGACGAATAACTCTCCCGGCATATGCAGTACACGCACATCGCCAATTGCCAGTTGCGTCAACTCGATCTTATGCCCTGCATTGCTGCGGCGTAAAAAAGCCAACCGCTCTGCCGCCGGTACTGCAACTGGCGGAATCGAGCCTCTGGCCACGTCGGCCTCCAGCTTTGCTTCGTCAAAATGCTTCGCAACGGGCAAAGCCACCGGTGCGACACTCCAACGAAGATCACTCGATTGCACAGCAAACTTTTTTGTGCCCTCAAAAGCCAGCCTCATGCCAGTAGCCAGGCGTCGGGCCAGTTCCATACGGTTTTTGCGGGAGCCGTCGTTGTATTTGCCGGCGCCAATGTTGCCGCCTGCTCCATTGAAGTGGACATGCAATGCCTCGGGGACGGATTGCTGACGGATGAACCGGGCAATCCCGGGAAAATCAGAACTTGGGATACCCATTCGATAGTAACTTTGTGGATGACAGGCATAATAGCTAAGTACGGCTAGCGGTGTTTCGCCGTTCCAAAATGTAAGCATTGTCAACTCGGAATCGATCACACCCTCCGGTTCGGCACGCAACTCGGGATCCTTGCATGTGGTGTATCGCACGGCCCGCACTTTGCCACTCAAGCCAAGAATGCGTCGGTTGGATGCTACCTGTTTAACCTCCGCCTTGCCCCAGCCGCAATGCGTTACCGGCTTGCCCATGGCAAGCGAGTCTTCCACTGCCACGGCAACTTTGGCCAGTGTTTCCCTGCAGAAATCGCCATTGAGTCGGCCAAGGTGTTTAGCGTTGGCTTCTTTGAGCAGGCGTTCTGCAGAAAAGTCACACACTGGAGCGTCGTGCTGATGCAGCGTATGCACAGCGACGCGGGCGGGCGTCGTGCCAGCCGCCTTGGCCAAACGCTCACGAAACGCATCATGCGCTCCGTTGGCGATGCCCAGCCAGTCAACCGCACACAGCACGATCGGCTCCGCTTGGCCAAGCAACACCACGCCCCTGCATCGCAACGTCATGGCATCGATACGCACGACAGGATCGTAAGCCATCATATAGCCAAGCGGCGGTGTGGCATCAACATCAAAGGTGGCCACCCGGAGTCTCCCATCATCTGCCCCGGCTTGCGTTGCCAACGCAGCCAAAAAAGAAGCCACCAAAAGCCGCAACCCAACACCCCTCAGAGAATCAGGCATCTCACGCCGAACTGCACGGCTCGTGCCCATCAGATTGGTAGCTTTCATAAAAGAATTACCCTTTACACCTGCCTAGTCAGTTTCATCCCCAATCGGATGAGTTTTTTTGCAATGACACCGGATTTGGCCTCGGCATAGATCCTCAGAACCGGCTCGGTGCCCGAACCGCGCAACATCAGCCAGGCTCCATTCGCTGCGATGTATTTCACCCCATCAAATGTTTTTACTTCTCTGACAGGTGAGCCAGCCAGTTTGTCAGGCGGATTGTTGGCACAGTGACGCATCAGCATGGCCCGTTTCTCCAGTGGATAGTGAGTATCAAGCCTGTCGTATCGATGCGGGCCAAACTTTTTCTCAAGCTTGGCCAAGAGTTTGGTAATCGAGATTTTTTCCGTTGCCAACAACTCCAGCAATACCAGGCCAGCAAGAATGCCGTCGCGCTCGGGGATGTGCCCGGAGAAACCGATGCCGCCGCTCTCTTCAAAGCCCAAAAGCACGTCACCCTTTTGCATCTCAGTACAAATGTATTTGAAGCCAACACCGGTTTCGAGCAGTTCCAATCCGTGCGCTTCGCACATGCGATCGACCATCGAAGTGGTTGTCAACGCCTTAACCACCCTGCCCCGCTGGTTACGATTAGAAATATAATGATGCAGCAAAAGGCAGATGATTTGGTGGGTCGTAAGCGCGTTACCTCGCCCATCCATCCCTCCGACGCGGTCGGCGTCTCCATCGGTCACAAGGCAGAGATCGTGCGGGTGTTTGCGTAGGTATTCGGCACTTGGACCGTAGTTATGAACGATTGGCTCGGGGTGGATGCCACCAAAAAAAGGATCATGAGCGGCGTTGAGTGTGGTGATTTTGCACCTAGTTGAGCCAAGTATATTTTCAAACACTCCCGCACCGACACCAAACAACGCGTCATGCGCGAAGTTCAATCCGGAATTCGCGATCAATTCGAAATCCACGAGTTTGCAGATCGCCCGGGCATGCGGACCATGCAAATCCTTTACGCGCAGCAAGCGCCTGCGCTTGGCCAAGCACAGGTCAACTCTCTTGACTGGCTTGGCATCAAGCAGCGCCTCAACGGCTTGGCAAGCCTTGGGCGCGGCGGAACCACCGAAGTGCCCCTTGAGTTTGAAACCGCAAAAGCGGGCCGGGTTATGACTCGCGGTAATAACGAGGCCCCCAACGGCTTTCTCCGCCTTGACGGCAAACGAGACAGCCGGTGTCGGCGCTGGCGAGGCCCCCAAGATCACCTCGAAGCCGTTCCCTGCAAATACTTCCGCCGTGCGTTCGGCGAACTGATCCGCCAAAAAACGGCGATCACAGCCAATCACAACTTTTTTTCGCGTACCCCTTGGTCGGTGTTTTTTCCAATGCTCCGCCGTTGCCTGTGCGACTCGTTCGAGATTGGCAAACGTAAAACCCTCGGCAATCACCGCTCGCCATCCATCGGTGCCGAATTTAATTTCCTCCATGATTACTTGTTAAATCCGCAGTTCACCTGCGAAACGATCTTGTGCATTTTCTTCACCGCACGTGTCAGGCTACGCTCGCTGAACAAGGCAGACCCGGCAACAAACGTGTCGGCCCCTGCCCGGGCGCATTCAGCGGCTGTTTTCAAGTTCACCCCTCCATCAACCTCAATGCGAAAGTTAAGCCCCATCTCCCTGCGCCACCCGTAAACCTGCTGAATTTTCGGCACACACTCCTCAATAAATGACTGCCCACCAAAACCGGGATTGACAGTCATAACCAAGAGCAGATCGATATCCTTTAGATATGGCTTCACCTTGTCGATTGCGGTAGGAGGATTGATGGCCAATCCGACTTGCTTGTTCAGCGAACGAATCTTCCAGAGCAGCGACGAGACGCAATCCTCCAACTCAACATGCACCGTAAGCAGATCGGCTCCCGCTCCAGCGAACGGCTCCAGGAGAACTTCCGGCTTCGAACACATGAGATGAGTGTCAAAAAGCAATCCTGAGTGAGGGCGAGCGTTGGCGACCACCTGCGGGCCGAATGTCAGGTTCGGAACAAAATGCCCGTCCATGACGTCAAGGTGCACCCAACTAGCGCCTGTTTTCTCTACCCGCTTGAGTTCACGTGCGAACTTGCTGAAATCCCCCGCGAGAATGGAAGGTGCAATGACCATGCGCGGAACAACCTACGTAGACACCCGCCAAGCAGCAAGATTCTTACGCGCCAATTCGACTCATGACGCGCACCATCTCGACGGCAGTACGGGCAGCTTCGATCCCCCGGTTTCGCCCGGCATCTAGGCAGCGATGTTTTGCTTGCTCCAAGTTTTCGAGCAGCAAGACCTCGTGAATTACCGGCAGTGAATACTCAATCTGCAACTGCGCCAGAACCCCGCTCACCGCTTGGCCGATATGCTCTGCGTGTGTGGTTTCTCCGCGCAGGATAACGCCGAGGCAAAGGATGGCATCAACCGGCTTGGTCAAGCGTTTGCCCAACGCAGACGCTACGGCCGGAATCTCGAATGCGCCCGGCACACGCACGACTTCAACTATTGCTCCTGCTTCTGCTAATTCCGCCTTGGCCGCTCTAAGCATCGAGTTAACATAACGCGCGTTGTAACGGGATGCGACGACAGCCACCCGTTTCCCGCCTGCTCGCTTGACTCTGATATTGCTGGCTTTTTTCAACATGGATCAGTCGACGAGGAAGGTGCCCTGCGAGGTTGAGGCCTTGACGGCCGTGGGCAGTGCTTTTGGGTCGAAGCGCAACACCAGAGAGTGTTTACCTGCAACCAACTGGGTTCTGATCACGCTGTCCGTTTTTACCCCCCGACCGTCGATCCAGACCTTGGCACCGTCCGCGCCGTCAAGTTGCAGCGTTACTTCGCCAGCCTGCGCGACTTCAAATTCTGTCCCCGCGTACACACCGATCACCCCGATCCATTGGCCAGCGTTGGTTCCCTTTTTGAGTATGTCATCAGTAAGGCGGCCGTCAACGAGCGAGTTGACCGCCAGCCATCGTTTGCGGTTGATGCCCCCGTCCGCGATCCGGTCGTCCCCAAACTGCTGGTCGCGATGGTTCGCCGCGCGCAATCGCCACAAACGGGCGACATTACCCTTCGATGCATCGAACGCACCCGGCTTGCCAAGTCGACTCATGAAACTGAACAGATCGATCTGGTCCTGTCTCTCCAGGCGCTCTATCAGCCCGGATGGCATCAGCGAATTACCCTGTGTGCGCTTACGGACATTTGCCTTGGCAACGGCAGTTGACTGATTGGCGACATTGCGCAGTATCAACTGAGTGTCATCCTCACGCTCGAGCATTCCGAATAAAACCTGATTGTCCTTCGTCTCGACGACGAGAGAGTGGTAGCCCTCCTTGATTTTTCGGTTCGGGTAGTACAGCGACTCGACGAGATAATCGAGCGGCGCGCTGGCGCCAATGGAGGTCAAGTCCGGCCCGACCCTGCCTCCCGCACCACCGATGGCGTGGCAAACCACGCAACCCAACTCAAGTTTGCGGTACACCATCTCACCACGGGCGGGATCACCGCCCTGCTCGACCGCCTTGGTCAGCGCGCGAATTTCGCTCTTCGACAGGGTGATATCCTCATCCTTCAACCCGGCACTACTCGGCAGCGCCAGCGCCAATGACTGAAGACTTCGTCCTCCCTCACGGATCGCGCGCAGCCCCGCCTTGGCGGCCACTTTGGAGAATCTTTCTCGAGGCAACGTCTTGGCCAGCGCGCTCTCGGCATTCTTCACGCCCAGCAATGCGCGCCAGAGATTGAGTGCTGCCGCCTCGGTTTTGCAGTCGTCTAGTGCCTCGATGGCCAACGGCGCCGCCTCGTTGATATCCAAGACAGCCAGCGCAGTGACAGCCATGCGTCGCGCTTCGGTGTTCCGCTTCTCCTGGCCAAGGGGCTTGAGCACCTGGAGGGCCTTGGCACCACCGATTTCGCGGATGGTATTGATCGCAGCCTGCCGTACCGGAGTCGCGGTTTTCCTGCCACCGGCAAGTTTGACCAAGGTATCATATTTTGCCCCGAGCCCCTTCCACGTACCGGCCAGAACAAGCGAGGCCACCTGCACAGACTGATCCCCGCTCGCGAAGAACTCGACAACACTCTCCTTTTGAACACGTGGCCTGAGGTTCCGCAGGCGCGAGGCGTGACTCAGAGCGTTCAATGCACGCACCTGCCCGCCAGTTGACAACGTACCACTAACAAGTTGAGTATGCAGTTGCTTCAACTCGATCGCGGTCCCGGCGCGGCCGATGATCTCGATCCAAGAACCATCCTCGGGAATGGTTTTGCCGTTGAGGAACAAGCCGAGTACGTCGCTGGCCTTCTCGGCAGACATCGACTTGAGCGCAAACTCAAGTTGGTTTTCGCGGCCTTCTGGATTCCAACGGTCAGCGCGTACCATGGCCAGCCAAGACTCCTCAATGTCGTTCATGCTGAGCCAAGCGGCGTAATCGAGATAGTTGTCAGTCGGCTTGTCGAGCACGCTCAACGCGGCGCTCACCGACTTTTCAGTCGGCTTGCGGGTGATTGCGCGCAGAGCCGCCAAGCGCGGCCTTGGATGCTCATCGGCGATACGCTTGACCAAGAGCGCCTCGGCATCGGCGATACGATCCGCCCACTCGTCCAACACCTGTACAGCCGCAGTGCGCACCCGGCCGTCCTTGGCTTCAAGCAGGCTGTCGAGCAGCGGTATATTGACAACATCCAATCCCTGATAAACCCAAAGGGCCTCGAGTTGCACCTTCTCTCCTGTCTGCTTGGCCGCCCATTGATCCAGATCGGACAACACGCTGCCGGTGCCCCGCTCCTTGAGCACACGGCGAGCCTTCTCGCGCTCAAAACCGTTGGGAGAAGTGAGTTTGGCCAAAAGGGCGCCGTTGTCGAGTTGGCTAAGGTCGGCCTTCTTGACGAGCGGCCGACCCTTGAACGCCACACGCCAAATGCGGCCGTGAACGTGGTCTCGGCGTTTATCGCGGAAATCGACCTCGCCGTGCTGAATGATCGGGTTCGACCAGTCGGCAATGTAGAGTGCGCCGTCGGGGCCAAACTTGACGTCGATAGGCCGGAAATGAACGCTGCCCGAGCGCAACACATCTGGCATCTCCTGCGTGACGTAGCTCGAACCCTTGTCACTGATCTTAAACCGAACGATGCGGTGCGCTCGAAAGTCACAGGTGATCGCGTCGCCCTGCCAATCGTCCGGGAAATGCGAACTGCGGACGAGTTCCAGTCCGCAAAATTTAGGATAACGGCCCGGACTCACGCTGTCGAGTAACCGGGGCGCGCGGGCGTAGGTGAAGTACATCGCACCCGGCACCCCGTAACTGAGGCCTTGCCCACCGGCGCCGTCGGTTACGAACGACTGGCCGAACTGGTCGTAGTGATGCCCCCACGGATTGCAAAAACCACGCAAGAAAATCTCGGCCTTGAGTGTCTCGGGACGCAATCGCCACACTCCTCCGCTCTCAAGCCTCAATACCGCGTGCGGCGTCTCCATGTGCGTGCGAATGTAAATCGACTGGTTGAAATACAACCGGCCGTCAAAGCCCCAGCGTAGCGTGTGTAATATATGGTGCGTGTCCTCGGTGCCAAAGCCGGACATCACAACGCGACTATTATCAGCCACGTCATCACCGTCCGTGTCCTTTAAGTGGAGTAACTCTGTGCTTTGGCCAACATAAACGCCGCCGTCACCCGGCTCGATGCCAGTCGGGATCAGCAGGTTGTCAGCAAAAACTGTTGACTTATCCGCTTGGCCATCGTTGTTGGTATCCTCGAGAATAATCACTTTGTCGGTTGCCAACTGACCAGGGAAAATCTGTGGATAAACCTCCGAACTTGCAACCCACAGTCGACCCTTTGCATCGAAGTTCATTTGGATCGGTTTGGCCAAGTGCGGGTTCTGTGCGAAGAGATTGACCTCAAGCCCCTCGTCCAAGTCGAATGTCGGCAATGGTTGTACCTTGAACGGTTTGGTTCCAGCAATCACCTCACTCTTCTTTGCATCCTCGCTTGGTTTGGCCTTTTCCCAATTATCCGCGGGAATCAGCTTGTATTTGCGCTGGACGGTCTTGTTCAGCGCGAAGATTTCTTCCTCCTTTTGCCGGATAAGCGGTTCGAACATCGGCACTTCCTTGAAGTTGTTCCCCTGTTCGTGTTTGCGAAAACCCCAGAGGTAGGCCTGATTTTGAGGACGTGATCGGTGAAAAAAAAGTTCGTTCTTTTCCCTAATTAGCCTGCGAAGTTCCTCTGCCTGATCAATATCCGGCCCGGCATCGATGAACGCACCACCACTCCACTCCTTGGCATCTCCCGTATAAATTTCCACATCGTCAGCAGCAAGCGTGTAAAGGCCCTCTGGAAGGCCAAGGAACTGAATCCGCCCAATAGCTGTCTGCCGGGTAAAAAGTTTGCTCTTTTTCTCACGCGCAAAGTAAGGGGGTAGCCCATCGAACTGCCCGTCCAAAGTCACCTCGTTGGCAGTTCGCAAGATATTGGCCAGCTTGATGCCGTAGCCGCCACCCCGCTCGGTTCCGTTGTCCATGATGCCGAAGCGGAAATTGGTCTCCATCCAGTTGAATGACAACTCAGCAGCAGATGCCATCACCCAGTAGCCGTAGTCGTTCAGATGAATCCCGTCGGTAGTCAGCAGCGGCGTGGCCGCTCCCTTGCGACGCTTCAGATGCCAGTACAGGTCAACAAACCAGGCTTCGTGCTCCTTTGAAAGATCTCCAATTACTTCCCGATATTCCTCCAACGCTTTATTGTGAGCCTCCCCACTTGGCAGCTTTCCACCAACATCCTCATGCGCTATTGGACTCACAAACACGAGACGCAGGGGATTCTTTTTGCCGGCGCTGACCTTGATGTGCTCCACTAACCTCTGGTAGTCCGATCTGAACTGTTCCATTGTACTTCCATCCAGCGAGCTGGCCATGCCGTAGCCAATGATCGCCACCGTCGGCTTGATGTCGGTGATTTGTTTACGCAACTGCAACCATCCCTCGTTAGCCGGCTCGTGCCCGGCTTGCCGTGTTCCCAGGCCATCTCGAGCGATGCCAGCCGGCGTGTCGCCGCTCCAGCCAATGTTGTGAAAGTACAATTTTTTGCCGCTATTCTGAGCCATGATTCGGTACTCTAGATAGCCCTGCTTTTGAGCTTGTTCAATCAGGCCGTCGCCAATTAGGAGAACTTGGTCGCCGTCGATGAAATTGAGCATCTGCGCCTTGCGCGGGGACGGCTTAAGCGACGGCTTTGGAGCCTGACCAATCGCTTGGCCGGCTACGGAAATGGCACACGCAACAAAAACTAAACAGAATGATTTCATTGTGTAGTAATGCAAAAAATAGGATTTATCTACCAAGGATGGCGGCCTCAACAGCTACCGCCATGACTCTGGCGCCGGCAGCATTTGGATGGATTTTATCCGGAAACATTTCCGGCTTGCCACTGAGTACGTCGTATAGATCGATGACAGGCAAACCCTTCCGCTTTGCCAGGGCCCGCATCTTGGGAATAACCCCTTCGACAACACCCTTCTCGCTGATACCCCAGCGACTCTGGTAAACAGGCGCAGGCGAACACAGCCAAATCTTCGGCTTGGCCGGCAGCGAGGCAAAGTGATCGATCAGAGCCTCGTAGTCGCCTGTGTAATCGGCAGCATGCCTCCAGTTCTGCGGCTTGGTGTCATTGGTACCCAGCTTGATCACCACCACGTGCGGGTTGAACTGCGTCGCCGCCTCAAACGCCGGCCGATCCCAGTAACTGAAATCCCCCTTCTTTAGGAGAGTCGCCCCACTGACGCCGAAGTTGTGGACCTCAAACTTGTCTCCCAACGATCGACCAAGCACGACCGGGTAATTGTTGTTCGCCCGATTCTTAATCGATGCCCCGTAAGTGATGCTATCCCCCACACAGGCAATGCGGATTATCTCATCATACTCCTCGGGGACAACCGCCTGCCCGCGCTTAGGTAAAGCCGTGGCACAACCAACGGCGACGGCGACTATCGACAACAATGCTGTTTTCAGAAAAAAGTATTTCCTCATGCGGAAGACCCAATAAAACGCAATCCGCCGCCTACTGGCAAGCCAGCGTTGCGGCGCTGCTTGAGCAATAGTTCGGTTTTGCTTGGGGCAATGTGGCATGACGGGTAGTTTGTCGCCGCGATATGAAAATATTTGTTGCAGGAGGTGCCGGTTATATCGGCTCTATTTGTGTGGAGGAACTGCTCAATGCCGGACACGAAGTGACCGTGTTCGACAACCTGTCGGAGGGGCATCGTGTGGCAGTGGACGAGCGGGCGCAATTCATCGAGGGCTGCCTGAGTAAACGCGAAACCACTCACGACGCCGTCGCCTCGTGTAGTGCCGAGGCCGTCATTCACTTCGCCGCCTACGCTCAGGTTGGCGAATCGATGACCGATCCGTCGAAATACTTCCGCAACAACGTCGCCAATGGCATTAACCTTCTCGATGCCGCCGTAGAGACCGGCGTGAAGAAGTTCGTCTTCAGTTCCACTGCCGCCACATATGGCATGCCGGACACCGTGCCGATCACCGAACAGGAACCGCAGAAGCCAATCAACCCGTACGGCGAAAGCAAACTGATGTTCGAGACAATTCTCAATTGGTACCAGAAGTTACACCGGCTGGAGTTTGTGGCCTTCCGCTACTTCAACGCAGCCGGTTGCAGCGAGAATCTCGGCGAAGAGCGCACGGTAGAGACACACCTCATCCCCAATGTGCTGCGCGTCGCACTCGGGCAAAAGAAGGAGTGTCGGATTTTTGGCACCGACTACCCCACCCCAGACGGCACCTGCATCCGCGACTACATTCATATCGTCGACCTTGCCCAGGCGCACATGCTTGCGCTCGAACCCGGCAAATGCGGCTTTTACAATCTCGGCAATGGTGAAGGCTATTCCGTCCGCGAAGTAATCGAGACCTGTAGGCAGGTCAGCGGCAAACCGATCTCCGCTATTGAGAAACCGCGCCGTCCCGGCGATCCCGCTCGCCTCATCGCCGGATCGCAAAAGGCCATCGACGAACTCGGCTGGAAGCCTCGCTACGCCACACTGGAGCAGATCGTGGACTCGGCCTGGCGCTGGCATTCTGCCCACCCCAACGGCTACTCCGGCTGACCAATGACGCCAAGCACCGACTACCTCGAGAAATGCCGCAAACTGGCGGATAACGCGCTGGACCAGGTGGGGACCATTCACAAGGCTGCAGGCTGGTTTGCCGAGACGATTCTCGCAGGGCGGATGGTGCACCTGTTCGGCTCCGGCCATAGCCGCATCATGGTTGAGGAAATGTGGCCGCGTTACGGCTCATTTCCTGGCTTCAACCCGATCGTCGAGTTGTCACTCACTTTTCACAACCAAGTCGTTGGTGCCAACGGCCAACGGCAAGCGATGTTCCTCGAAAACACACCCGGCTTGGCCAAGCGCATTTTACGCAACTACGATTTATTGCCCAACGACTCAGCACTCGTCGTATCGTCCAGCGGCTGCAACGTCGTCCCGATCGAGATCGCGCAGGAGTTCCAGCAGCGCGGCGTCCAGGTCGTTGCGCTGATCAGCCTGCATCATTCCGAAGCCAGCGAAAGCCGGCATGAGTCCGGCAAAAGATTGCAGGACTTCGCTGATCTCGTCCTCGACACCGGAGCACCAGTCGGCGACGCCATGACCCCGATCGACGGCATGGATATGCGCGTGTCTCCTGGCTCCACCGTCGGCGGCTGCATGATCGTGAATGCTCTCAAGGCCGAGGTCGCCGACCATCTAACCAAGGCTGGCCAACCGCCGACGGTGCTCTCCGCCGGGGCGCTCGTCGGTAACGAACGCGCGACCGAATTATTCGAGGCCGCCTACGACGAGCATGCCCGTCGGTTGGCCAAACTGTACGAGAAAATAGGCGACTGAACGCAC
>Ga0163108_10000501_pt1 | contig 29339 bp, 25 predicted proteins | sample Fk1155metaG_FD_109644 | JGI IMG/M metagenome (GOLD analysis project Ga0163108, IMG submission 109644) | Marine microbial communities from the Central Pacific Ocean - Fk160115 155m metaG | ecosystem: Environmental > Aquatic > Marine > Oceanic > Photic zone | place: The Central Pacific Ocean...
CAGTCCAATTGCGCCAAGTGCGACTACGAAGCAAACTGCGACTCCTTTCACATTTGGCTCGGCGCAGTGGGTTCTAATTGGTCAGGTGCGCTCGTCCGTGACCACGCATCCCGTGACTAATGCGCACCTCACATTGGCCACACCAGCGCTTGGTACTGTCACAGCATGGGACGGTGTGTTCCGTCTGAAACATCCTGGCAACCCTGGAGGCGAGACACCCTATGTGGAGTTTTCACGTGAAGGATTTCTGACGCGGAAGCTCTCGTTATCGTGGCGCCAAACAAATATTACTCCGTGGGGGGATGCATCCCCAACGCAGGCGCTCACGATGATTGAAACTCTCGCGCCATTTAATGACACGATGTGGCGTGATTTGATCTACGGCCAATACGATTCACCCGACACCTTACAGTCGAGTTATTCCCGACGATTGAATAACGTGAATCCAAATTTTTATATTCGACTAGGCAATGAGACGGGACAACGGGTGGTATCGGATATCGATCGGGATATGATTCGGGAGAACGTGCCGAAGATCGTGCCGCAAATCACCGGTCAACCGTACACTGGCCGTATTGAAGAGGGTCTTGCCGATCGCGATGAAATCGGATGGATCACTATTGAGGTCCAAGATCTCGATCAGAATATTTGCGGGAAGGCGTATGTCGGGCGACCGAATGGTCGCATCATCCTCAACCGGAATCAATCGAGGTGTCCTTCCCATGCAGCAATTTGGCGATGCAGTTCGAGCGACTATGTTCGCACCGAAACACTGACGCATGAAATTGGACATGCGTTCGGCCTCCGTCATTCCCGAGGTCGGTACGACATTATGTGGCCGTATGCGAAATCCACCTGCGATCGATGGACTTTTAACGATCAAGAGCAGTACCACGCTAACCTTGCCTATCAGCGGCCTCGGTATAGCCAATATCCCGATAGCGATCCTTACTCAGTGGTGAATCAGGTCGGCGCGGTCGGCAATTCAGTGCTGGTTCTTAATTAATCACGATGCACACACGTGTCAAATGATATGCGGAAGCATAATCTCCACTGCGTTGGCTTGGTAACTACCGCACTCATGACAGTGAGTGTCACGGTGTCTGCACAAGAGGGGAGTTCAGTTGTGGAGGCATCGGGGCGTCCCGCTGCAGATACGATATCTGATTTCCGTGCCTACGAACCTCTTGACGTTTCCACGCAGGTTCGTTGGTGGCGTAATTTCTCAGCACGCACCGAGCAGAGTCCTTCAACGAAGCAGTCGTGTTCGGCCTGCGGTTTTGTCCTTGGTGTGGGCCTAGGATTTGTTGTGCACGAGAGTGGTCACCTTCTAGCCAATGGAGTACTGGGCACTGACGTGTATTTCAAAAAGGTAACGGCCGCAGGCTTACCATTTTTCGCGATTGCTCACTGGGAGGTGTTATCACAGCGACAGGAATTCGCAGTGTCGTCGGCAGGCTTTTTGGCTCAGTTTGCGGCTGTTGAATGGGTGCTTACTCGGACACCGGAACTGAGGGGCCGACCGGCTTCCGTGAGTAAAGGTGTGCTGGCGTTTCATCTTGGGACTTCAGCCATGTACGGCATCGCCGGCTTGGGACACTTGGGACCCTTAGAACGGGACACACGGGGAATGGCGACGAGTCTTGGGATCGATGAACAGTGGGTTGGTGTCGCCGTGTTGGCGCCGGCGATACTGGACACTTATCGATATTTTCGTCCTTCGTCAAAATGGGCGCGGTGGGCCAGTCGCATCTCCAAGATCGTAATTCTCATTCCGTTATTCACTTACTTATCATAAAAAGGTCGGAGTAGAATCGAGTCCTCGTCGGGCCGTTGGTCTGTGACACAGAAAGGATGTGGCAGGATGACCGAAGCGATTGATCAGTTGGTGGGACGGTACGAGTCGAGACAGTTAACCCGGCGACAGTTGGTACAGGCTCTTGGGGTCTTGGTCGCGGCCAGCCGGCCCGCTTCGGCCAAGCAGTCGCCATTCCAGGGCGTATCGCTGAATCACACTTCACTGGCCGTGTCTGATGTGGCCCGCGCCCAGGCGTTTTATCAGGACTTACTGGGTCTTGATGTAGTGAGCCGACAGGCAAACGGCGTGAATCTCGGTCTTGGAAGTAGTTTTCTGGGGCTGTATCAGATCGATCCACCTGGACATACGCATCATTGCTGTATTGGTGTCGAGGATTTCGATCTTGAACAGGCGGCGGAGACGCTACGCCAGCACGAACTGGAGCCCTCCTTCAATCGTGGCGTGGAAGTGTATTTCAAGGATCCGGATGGAACTCTGGTGCAACTCTCAGCCAAGGATTATCGGGGATAGGTGATAGGCGACGAAGGAGATGAAGCGAGGAATTATGCCCAAACTAACACGTCGCGAATGGTTTGAAACTGCCACCGCCGTCGCAGGCAGTCTTCTGATGCCATCAGTATACGGAGCAGATCGGGTGCGAGGACAGCGCACGCCGTCTGTTCCGGATGTGGATCATTTGATCTGGGGTGTGGCGGACTTGGAGGCCGGCATTGATCACTTGGAGCGGCTGACCGGGGTGCGAGCGGCGGTCGGAGGGAGGCATCCGAATCGCGGAACTCGGAACGGCATCTTGGCGCTGGGCACTCGGCAGTACATCGAAATCCTGGCTCCGGACCCGCAGCAGCCGCACATAGCAACACCGCGCGTGACGTTGCTTAAACAACTCCAGACACCTCGGTTGATGACGTGGTGTGCGCTTGGTCAAGACGTCGACGCACTCGCAAGACAGGTGCACGGGGCTGGGGAAACGGTCGACGAAATTCGGGATGGTGCGAGGGAACGGCCGGATGGAGTGGTGCTGCGTTGGCGAAATTTATATATCGCCGGTCACCAGGGTGACGTCATTCCCTATGTCATCGAATGGGGTGTGGGGGTGCCGCATCCGAGTGGCGATGCACCGCAAGGCGGTACGCTTCAGGTACTCACACTGCACCATCCTGAGGCCAGTCGGATGAATGTCTTACTGGAAGCCTTGGGACTATTTCTACGGGTCGAGTCGGGGCCGACCGCGCAACTCACCGCGCAACTCGATACTCCACTCGGCAGGGTTGTCCTCGAGTAGTCGCGCGGCGTCGGCAAGCGCCGGGCAGTGTGAATGCTGTCACTCGTGAATTACACCCACCCTTTTTGTCGAAACATTCGAAGTGCATCCGTGAAACGTTCCAGATCCTCGGGAGTGGCCGAGAGGGAGAGGCGGTTAAACGATGCCAGGGGTGGAAAAGCGCGACCGACAAGGATGGCTTGTTCTTCCATGCGTCGTCGGTATGCACCATGGTCCCCATGGATCTCATGAAACAGAAACGCGGTATGGCTTGGAAAGTACTTCAGTTCGAGTTCGTCGAGACAGGTCGTGACTACCTCACGGCATTGTGCCCAAATGCGCAGGCTCTTGGCGGTCCAGGTTGTATCCTCCAGTGCGGCGAGTGCGGCGGCAAGGCCTAGCATGTTGGGGCGGCTGTGATTGGCAAACTGTTCAAGACGCTGTGCGGTGCTGGCTGCGCACAGACCGTATCCGACCCGCAATCCGGCCATCCCGTAGAGTTTTGAGAAGGTGCGCAATACCAAGACGTTTGAATGTGTCTGTACCCACTTGTCGGCTGACCAGTAGCTCGAGTCATTAACGAAGGGGAAGTAGGCTTCGTCGATCACAAAAAAGACATTATCGTGGGCCGAAGCGATCCACTCGTCGACAGCAGCACTGGGCGTAAGGGTGCCAGTCGGGTTGTGAGGATTACAGATGTACACCAGTGTCGGCTCCTGCCATCGTGCAGCCATCGCACTCATCCGGTCAATATTGTGCGCGGAGTCACTGGTTAACGCGACTTTTTCCACGTGGTAGGGAAATGGCTCACCGTAATCCATCGCATTTTCATAAGTTGGGTCCGCCTGGAGGATACGACTCCCAGGTGACGCGTACGCCTGGACCGCACAACGAATTAATTCAGTCGAGCCAGCTCCCAGAATGACTTGCTCATCACTGAGTCCATGGAGGGCTGCCAGGCGCGCTCGGAGTTGACCTCGTCGCGCACGTGGATAATGCGGAACTTCCGTGAGCGTCTTGAGGATTGCCGCTCGGGCGGTTGGCGGTAGGCCCAACGGATTGGAATTGTGATTTAGCTGCAGGATACGGCGACCGGTTGTCTGGTTCTCTGTCATGTGCACGACGGGCTCAGAATCCGCGAACGTGTGGTTGGCGGACACAGTGAGTGTTGCCCAGGCACTGGTTCCCGCCGTCAAAAATGTTCGTCGGTCCACGGTATCTCCTTATGGTTGAATCGGATTGACAGCTACGTAGTCGTTAGCGAGTTTGTCTACTTGGTTGATCACGTCGTTGATGATCGTCGGCAGACGTGTCGAGCTCACTCTGCCCAGTGCCGCAACCGACCAGATGGTCGCAACGGTCACTTGGCCAGTTTCAGCCAGCATCACGGACGCGTTGACGTGTAGGTCAATGCTGTAGGCGTAAAGGTCTTTATTGATCGCAAAAGAATTAACATTTAAATAGATGTACGGGTCGGCCGTCTTACTGAGTGCAATGTCAGACTGGTGGAGGCGGTCTTCGACCACCGTTTGCAGCATCGCGCGAGTCAGTTGGCCGCGTTCCAGATCAGGTTGGAGGTCTTCAATAATAAGATCAAGGGGGCCAATACCTTTGAGATTATCGCGCTCACTGTTCTGCGCCGTCGTCGTGGTATTGGCGAACACGAGGATCACGATTGTGGTAAGTGTGATAAGGAGTTGTCGATGCATAACAAGCCTGTGTCAGGTCCTGACTCGTTCGTCTCGCTTCGCTATGTGACACACCATTCGATAAGTCCAAATTCTCGCCATTCGATGTCCTCGTCGAGAAACAGCGCTCCGGGCGGACCGATGTCACCTACCTTGTATGATTCTGTCTGCGGTTCAACCTCAAGACGGACGGCCGTTGTGGTTACGGGGTCAAAGGTTACCGTGCTAAAGGTATCGTGTGCGACAGTGTACGGGTCCCGAGTGGCGACCGGGTGCCACCGGTCCTCGTGCAGATAGAGAATACGCCACGAGGACGGAAACTTACAGAACCGTTTATCGTCGAACCAATAGGTTTCTGCCAAGGAGATTTCGGTCGGCTGTTTAAAGACATACTCCAGCCATGCTGGCTGACCCACCGGCGGTCGCATGCGGAAGAAACGGTGTGACTGGTCAGCAGAATTGAGTGGCTCACGTCCGTCATACACCGATGCGAGGTCGTCATTCTGATCGTTGTAACCGGTCCAGCCTTTTTGCACGCCACCTGAAGTGCGCACCTCGCTGATGTGTTTGGGTGGTAACGGTGGAAGCCAAGCTTGGGTTGGCGTACGAGCCATCCAGACTGCCATTTCACCCATTCCGCGATTTGCCCATACGTAGTAAGGAATGGCCGTGAGTTGATGGGTAACCGTGCGAGTCGTCGAGTTGCTGTTGTCACGACGTTCGACTGCTTGTACGGGGCCGGAGATGACCTGGATGCCTTCCAGCAGATCTGGTCGGAACTCCGTATTGAGCTTGGCGTCATCAGGCACCACAATATTTAGGGCCCGCCCGCCATTATCCGGCCACTCGGCGCAGTACACGAGCGGTCCTCGTTGCAAGGCAACGCGGTCCCGGTCGTCCTTAACGTTTGGGTGGGCCACAACCTGCCGTACCGGCATCGGCAGATCCAATTCAATGTGATCCCCAGCGTTCCACGTGCGGTCGAGTCTGATGTAACCGTTCTCCACGACCAGTGGCACAGGTTCTCCATTAAGACGAACGGTCGGCGGAGTGGGTGTGTCACCAATGAATTGATAGAGATCTCCTGGCATGACTGTCTCGCCAGCCCATCCAGGAATCCGTAGGTGGACGGTGAACCTCGTGGCACTCTCGGGGTCGACATGGAGGCTGATCTGGCCATCCCAGGGATACCGGGTATCCTGGCGGAGAGTCACGGTTGTTTCATTGAGCGTCACCTGTGCTGTGCTGTCGATGAATAAGTTGATGTACACCTCATTCGCTTGGTCACTGGCGTAGATGTATTCGCCGACTGACGCCACCATGCGGACAACATTGGGAGGACAACACGGCACATTAATCCATTCAAAGCGTGCGTAATCACCAAACGACTTGAGAGGATTCTGATAGAAGAAGCGGTCACCTTGAAGATTAACACCTACCAGCAGGGCGTTGTATAGCACCCGTTCCATCACGTCGATGTACTTGGCGTGTTTGTCACGGAGGAACAGGCGATGATTCCAGACGACCATTCCGTAAGCCGCGCAGGTTTCGTTCCAGGCGCTTAAGTTTGGTAATTCGTAGGCTTCACCAAATTGCTCGTGGAATCGGATGGAGCCAATACCGCCCGTGAGATAGGTCTTGTAATGGATCGTATCTTGCCAGATAGCGTCAACGGCGTCGTTGTACGCGTCGCTTTGAGCCAGTGTGCCGATATCGGTCATGGGAATGTAGAGGAAGGTAGCTCGCACGCAGTGACCCACCGCTTCAGTTTGGTCGATGACTGGGGCGTGGTCTTGTGCCATTGTGCGGTCGCGGGCATATTCCCCAAGACGTTCGTAATCTTCTTTTCCGCGCTCGTCTGCAAAAAACTTTGCAAGTTTCCAGTACCGGTCGTCTCCGGTATTGCGATAGAGTGCGATGAGGCCCATCTTCAAGCCTTGGTGACCAGAAATGTATGTGTCTTTTTCAGGCCCGTACCCTTGATCGATCCGGTCGGCGGTTTTTAGTGCCACTTCTAAAATTTGTCGTTTCCCTGTTGCTTTGTAATACGCGGTCGCAGCCTCGAGAAAATGTCCGGACACCCGAACGGCTTGGTCGGGGCTCTCGAGTCGGCTGTCAAGAAACGCCAACATTTCGTTGATGGTTCCGTCAATGGAGGTTTCCAGTTGTTGATCCGGTCGGTCGGTCAACATGTATGCAGCCGCTTCCACCAGTTTTGCAACATTAAAGACGCTCCCGCTCTCAAACTTGACCAAGCAGTAGTCGAGTGACACGTTCCGGTTTGCTTCCATCCGCGGGCGCCAAAATGAGTCGGTGATTGTAACTTGGTTAAGCGGAACGGCCTGCACACTGTAATTTTCGACTGCTTGCAGCGTCGGGATAACGGACACGCCGTTCGTGTTCAAGAGCCGTTTGTTTGTCCCAGCGTACCCAATGGTGCGACCGGCAATGGGGAGGGTAATCAGTCCCATGGCCGCTGCGGCTTGAAGAAAACGTCGGCGATCGATCGAACTCATACCACTTCTCCTTAAGAGGTAGCGCAGGCTCACGGCTTTGCGATGTGACAATCCTACGTGGCTACGGTAGCGTCGTCAAACGACCGCGCATTGCATGTAAGAGAAATCTTAGATAGTGTCTTTTGGAGGGTGAAGGAGATCGCAATGCGTCATGCAAAACAAATAGGTTCGGCGGTAATTGGAGCGCTCGTGGCGATCGTGTTGACGGGGACGATAGCGCGCAGTCAACCTGTGGACTCGGCTTTCGATGTCAGGATTCACTATGACAAAGCCGACTACATGGTGCCCATGCGCGATGGAACGCGCCTCTTCACAATTGTCTACACGCCGAAAGATACGTCGAAAATCTATCCAATTTTGTTGGTGCGTACGCCGTACTCGATTCCACCATACGGGCCTGACGAATATCGCGATGTGTTGGGACCTTCAGCAGAGTTTGACCGCGACGGGTACATCTTCGCCTTTCAGGACGTTCGAGGAAAATTTCGTTCGGAAGGGGAGTTCCAGGTGATTAAACCCTTACGAACTGATGATACCGGTGTGGACGAGAGTACCGATAATTTCGACACGATCGAATGGCTGCTTCAACACATACCGAATCACAATGGGCGGATTGGCCAATGGGGAATTTCGTATCCCGGTTGGCAAACGGTGATGGGCATGATTGACGCGCATCCGGCTTTAGCCGCCTCGTCGCCCCAAGCTTCTCCATCCGACATGTTTATTGGCGATGACTGGCATCACAATGGGGCCTTCCGCTTGATGTATGCGTTTGCATGGTTGTCTCGAAACGCCGCTGTGCGATCGAGTCAGACGGAACAGTTCAATCCACGATTCGATTATGGTACGAATTGGGGTTACCGATTCTTTCTGGACGCTGGGACGTTAGCCGACATTACGGAGCGGTACTTTCAGGATCGCGTTCCGGCGTGGACCGAGTTTATGGAGCACGGGACATACGACGAATATTGGCAGCAGCAAAATGCTCTCCTCTTTCTCGATGACATTGATCATCCGATCTTGAACGTGGCGGGCTGGTTTGATGCCGAAGATTTTTATGGGCCGATGTCGATCTATTACACACTGGAAGCCTCCAATCCAGATAACCGGAGCACGTTGGTCGTTGGACCCTGGCTCCATGGCGGGTGGCGCAGCATGGATGGTGATGTGCTCGGTTGCGTCGAGTTTGAATCGAAGACCTCTCATTATTTTCAACGGAACGTCCAGCATCCCTTTTTCAATTACTACCTCAAGGATGAAGGACCTTGGGCCTCGGCTAGTGCTGAGGCCATAGTGTTTGAAACCGGATCGAATATCTGGAAAACCTATGATAAGTGGCCCCCGGCAGCAACTGAGTCGGCGGCCTTGTACTTTCACCCGAATGGCCGCCTCTCGTTTGAGCCGCCCACCAATTCATCAGGTGATGGGTACGATGAGTATGTGAGTGACCCGTCCAAGCCAGTCCCATTTTCGTCAGAGATCCGTACTACCCAAGGTCATGAGTGGATGATTGAGGACCAGCGCTTTGCTTCGACCCGACCCGATGTTCTTGTTTACCAAACCGAGGTGCTGACCGAAGACGTGACTCTGGCTGGTCCGATCCTTGCCACACTGTTTGCTTCAACAAGCGGAACCGACTCGGATTGGATTGTGAAGCTAATTGACGTCTATCCCGGTGATGCCGTTGGGGACGCCTGTGCTGTGCCGATGAGTGATTTCCAGATGCTCTTGGCGGGAGAAGTCTTCCGCGGGAAGTTTCGCAATAGTTATACGATGCCAGAGCCAATGGTGTCGGGTGAAATTACGGAACTTGAGTTCAGCCTGCGTGATCGCTATCACACCTTTAAGGCGGGACATCGGATCATGGTCCAGGTGCAGAGCACTTGGTTTCCAGTAATCGATCGAAACCCCCAGACCTTCGTTGATATCTATAAGGCGACCGCGTCCGATTTTCAGGCGAGCACGCAACGAATCTATCGGTCATCGGGACGGGCGTCCCACTTGGCAGTCGGGTTACTCCCTGGTCACGAATAATGTTGAGTCGGTGTGATATCCAGTCTCGCTTGTTTGCTAACGCGCTCTGGTGTGTCGTGCTGGTGCTGGGTTGCAACAATCCAGTCAGCATTGATGAGTCCAAGAACGCCAGTCACCCCGCAACCACCAACACCCGACCGAACATTCTGTTACTCGTTGCCGACGACATGGGGTACACCGATCTTGGGTCGTTCGGCAGTGAGATTCCGACACCGAATTTGGATGCTCTCGCGTTTGCTGGCGTGCGCTTTGTTAACTTCCACGCTGCGCCCAGTTGTGCACCGACCCGGGCCATGCTGATGTCAGGTCTGACCAGTGGTGAAGCAGGCGTGACGGACACCATGGCTCCCGTGTTGTCAAATGACGTCGCAGCTTTACCTGCGCTTCTTCAGAATGTGGGCTACCGGACCTACATGGCCGGTAAATGGCATCTTGGCATTGAACGCGACCAGAGTCCGCCCGCCCGAGGGTTCGATTCCTCGTTCGCACTGGTCCGAGGTGGGGACAGTCATTTGGGGGCAAGTCTTTTTGCGCCTGAGACTGTGGCCTATCGTGAAAACGGTGATCTTGTCCAAGTCCCTGACGACTGGTTTTCAAGCAGACTTTATACAGACAAACTCATCGAGATGATCCGCTCTGGCCAAGACAACCGAAGCCCGTGGTTCGGGTACCTAGCGTTTACCGCACCACATTGGCCACTGCAGGCACCGGCGGACTGGCGGGACCGTTCAGCCGACCGCTACGACGGGGGATACGACCTGCTACGAGTAGGCCGCATTAACCGCGCCCGGGAGCTTGGAATTATCCCAGATACCACCAGTGTCGAGGATTACGTCGGTCTTGCGCCGCCTTGGGAAGACTTGGATACCGAAGCGCGTCAGAAGAACGCACGAGCGATGGAGTTGTATGCGGCCATGGTCGAAAACATGGACTACCATGTTGGACGTCTCTTGGAGTATCTGCGAACAACCAACCAGTTCGACAACACAGTGATCCTCTTCTTCTCCGACAACGGTGCGTCTGGTTCCGATTCCAGTTTCCGACCGAGAATGCCTTGGAAGCCGGACCTAGCTTGGAATAATAGTTTGCCCAATATGGGTCAGGCAGGGTCGTTTGTTGCCATTGGGCGGGGATGGGCAGAAGCGACGACAGCCCCATATCGTGCTGTTAAAGGATCGCTGTACGAAGGCGGTACACGGGCTGCAGCCTTTATGCATCATGAGTCGCTCCTGCATGGTGGGAACATCGACCGTGGATATCTGACGGTGATGGATGTACTCCCGACATTGCTCGAGATTGGTGGAACGGCGCATCCCGGTACTGAATTTCAGGGCCGTTCCGTACTTCCCATCCGAGGACGGTCATTTTGGTCACGAGTTCAGGGTCAATCGGAACCAGTACACGGTGACAACGACGTCATACCATGGATAAGCTCGTCCCCGAGATCTCAAGGTCCGCAAGCCGCTCTTGTGCGGGGAGATTGGAAAATCGTGCGAGAGCGAGAACCTTCCGGTGTTCCTGACACCGCTCCTGTATGGAGGTTGTATCACTTGGCGACCGATCCCGGAGAGACTACCGATGTGGCGGAGCAGTGGCCCGACCTTCTAGAAGAATTAATTACGCTGTGGAATGTTTACGAGGCAGGACTGTAGCGTAACATTTGTAGGAGGAGACGTACATTTGTGAGACGGACAAAAATTATCGCGACGATTGGACCCGCGAGCGACACTGACGAGGCAGTCGATGCTCTGATAGCAGCTGGCGTCGACATCTTTCGTATTAACTTTTCTCATGGCGATCGCGCAAGCCAGCAACGAATGTATGAACGTATTCGTGCGGCTGCGGACCGAGCTGGTCAACTGGTCGCCATTATGCAAGATCTGGCTGGTCCGAAGATTCGTACAGGTCGATTGACTAAAGGCGAGGCTGTGCGGTTACAGGAAGGCGCGACGCTGCGAATCGCTACTGGAGACTTCGTGGGTACGGCGGATCGCCTCTCTACCACCTTTGCGGGTCTGGCGAAAGCGGTGACGGCTGGAACACGTTTATTACTTGACGATGGGCGTATTGAACTCCGCGTGTGTGATAGTGATGGGTCTGAAGTTGTTACGGAAGTGGTCCATGGTGGTGTGCTGGGAGAACACAAAGGCATTAATGCGCCTGGTGTGGCGCTCGCGGCCTCGGCACTCACGGAAAAGGATGTCGAGGATCTGAAATTTGGTGTGAGTCTGGGTGTTGATTTCGCGGCAGTAAGCTTTGTCCAAACGGCAGAGGACTTACAACGCGCCCGCGAAGTGGCGGGGTCGGCCGTGGCACTGGTCGCGAAGATCGAACGGCCTCAGGCGGTAGCACGATTCAGCGAGATTCTAGAGGTGGCGGACGCGGTTATGGTAGCGCGCGGTGATCTCGGGTTGGAGATTCCCTTGGAACATGTTCCGCGGGTGCAGAAGGAATTGACCCAGCAGGCGCGAGCCGTTGGGATTCCAGTGATTGTTGCGACACAGGTACTCGACACCATGCGGTTTGAGCCTCGCCCAACGAGGGCTGAGGTGAATGATGCGGCGAATGCGGTCTACGATGGAGTGGATGCCATCATGCTGGCAGGCGAAACCGCAGTCGGTGAATTTCCTGCACTGACCGTTGAAACACTTGCCTCGGTGATCGTTGATGCTGAGAGTGTGCCGCTGACGGCGCAGCCTTCTCCAAGTACGCCGGGTCAACACCATGGTCGTGCGCTTTGTGAAGCCGCTCTGAAACTGGCGACGTCGTTTCGGGCGGCCGTGATTGTAGCTGTGACTCGCCACGGTGCAACAGCGCAACAACTGGCAGCGCTCAGACCACCAGTACCAATTTTTGCCGTGACCGATGACCCTGCGATTGCGCGCCGGCTCACGTTGTCCTGGGGTGTAGCGTCGTCTACTTTAGACGCGTCCGAGTTGGACACAGCCTCAATTCAACAAACACTCTTGCAGCAAGAAACCCTACGGTCGGGTGATACCGTTGTCTTTGTTAGAGTCCATTCCGATCTGACGCTGGCCGCTGGCAATTTTCTTAAACTGCAGACACTTCCATAGCGCACGCGACAAGCTGGTCTGCACAATGGAGGGAGCAGGGTGCATTGGTTTGGATTGCTCGCGGATGTTGTAGTTCTCGCCCATATGGGTTTTGTACTCTTTGTGGTGCTTGGGGGGTTAGCCGTCTATTGGCGCCCATGGATTCTCTGGTTGCACGTACCGGCCGTTCTTTGGGGGGTCGGTATTGAATGGGCCGGCGCAGTCTGTCCGTTGACACTGGTGGAGAACTGGCTACGAAATCAAGCGGGTGAGGACGGCTATACTGGTGACTTTATTCAACAGTACCTTCTACCGGCTCTGTATCCAGCAGGTCTGACGCGCGAGATCCAAATAACGTTAGGGGCGGCAGTTCTCACGATTAACATCGCTGTGTACTTCTGGCTGTGGCGGCGGCATTGCAGTTCTATCAAACAATAGCTTCGTTTGATCACGCATTGCGACTAGGACAGAATGTGCCGGCGACTGCCGCTACTTATTGCTTCCCAAGTGTGGGTCCTCCCGTGTCAACCTGATTGGGCACCCGGTCTGCTGCAGCAGGTAAAGGTGGAAAAGGTACATGGGGTTCGTCTTGGTACCAGTATGCCACCGTGTACCAATTATCTGCCCGATGGTTACCGTGTCCGTGCTCCATAGTGACACGAATGGAATCTTGGAAGGCGACCGGTGACTCGGTGTGATGGCGATAGACCATCCATTCGGCTCCGCGGTTGTCTCCGCCGTTCATCGGGTTACCGTAACGCTGGAACGCGAATGTGGGTTTGGCGTGTCCAAACGGGTTGATCCCACAGCCGCCGTAACACCAGGCACCCAAGTAGTAATCCTCGGAGCCGGTTCCAATAATCTGTGGTGCAGTGGCACCATCAATGAAGATCATTTCGTCACCAGCTCCCCACCAGTCGCCTTGATTTTGCAAGATGCTGTGGGTAACGCCAACGTAGTGCCCGCGTCCTTCGGTTTCAAGGATGACGTAGTTGTCTGCACCGTTGAGGTTGGCGTGGTCTGCAATAAGAGGATCCATAGTCAAATTCCAGTCAGTGGTCCAGACCTCTGGTGGAGCAGCCTGTCGGTACTGTGCGTGAAAATATGCCAAGTTGTTGTCCAGGCTCACATGTTTCTCGTAATCGATGTTGTAGTAGTACGCGCTAATTGGCTGTTCACCTTCATTGGTTACTGTAATCCTCGCAGACTCATGAAATGGCATTGGGAAGAATGTGTTGAGTGCCTTCAATGCCCCGACGGACAGGAGGGATGATTCGTAGACAAAGTACTGGCCAAGGCCTAGGCCGAAGAAGTCGCCGATGGGTGCTTCCACGCTCGGCTCGGTTTCGCCATCCCAGTACATACGGAGTACGATTTTTTTCAGGTGATACCACTCTGGGGAGTCGAGCGTAATCCAGATATGGCTGATGATAGCCGGCCCTTCGATTTCGGCCATGACCCGGGTTTCTCCCGAACCGATCGGATTGCTGCGCCCACCGTCGTCGTTGCGACCGGAGCGATCGTAACTGGACACGCGATGGTTTTCGTAACTGCGGAAGCGAGCGAGATCGGTCAACTCATTACCCATCGGCTGCGCCTCTGCCAGGTGGGCCGATACCATGAGCACGGCGAGTATCAGGTGTCCGTACGTTCGTGCATAGATCATGGCCAGATTCCTTCCTTGGTTCGATAGTAATGAATAAATGGGCCTTTGAATTTCACTTGCGTGGACGTCACGGAGTTGATAGTACCACGGGAAGAATCAATTCCTGAGACGGCGGAGGAGGAGTGTAATGCGCACAGGAGAAGAGAGTACCTGGCGAGTAACGTGGCGTAAACCATTCGTACGCCGACTTGCTCTGCTCGGCGCCCTACTGCTGATAGTCGCTGGTTCGATGTTGCTGAAGTCTGGGACGATTGCCTTTTGGCAGGTTGCTAGTGGGACGGGACGCCTGGCAATGACGGTTGTCGACGATACAACAGGAGTCTCCATCCCGGTTCGCATTCGGTTGACCAATGCGCAGGGTGAACCTGTCGTTCCGCCGGATAACGCACTCGCCGTCATGTGGGGCCGGTTCGATGCGGCAGAGGATTTCGCCTCGTTACCAAACGGTGACTTTTACACGGAAGGTGCGTTTGAGTTAACGCTGCCAGCCGGGGTTTATCAGCTAAGGATCTCGAAAGGGTATGAGCACCTCGAACAGGAACATGAGGTTGTCATTGCGGCGGACGAAGAGGTCCTGGAAACCTACCGGATGGCGCGTTGGGTAGATATGCCGTCCCGCGGTTGGGTGTCGGCAGACGGGCACATTCATCTTCGACGGTCGCCACGCGATAACCCGTCGATTCTCGGGTGGATTGCGGCTGAGGATCTGCAGGTAGGCACTCTTCTGCAAATGGGTGATTTTTGGGCGACCTATTACTCACAGTATGCGTGGGGACTCGATGGGGTCTATCACGTGGAAGACCGCTTGTTGGCGTCGGGGCAGGAAGACCCTCGGACGCACGAGCGGGGGCATACGATCTCATTAGCTGCTGATGACTTCGTACGCCTCGAGGATCCTGCACTCAGCCAGGGTCCGAGTGGGTACTATTATTATGATCAAGTGTTTGACCGGATTCATGAACTGGGTGGTATGACGGGCTATGCGCACCAAGCCGTTACATTTCATGGCTATCGTGGTCTGACGCTCGACGTCCTTCGCGATAAAGTTGATTTCTTGGAGTTGTTGCAGTTCTGCGCGGCAGACGGGCCTCTCCATACGGACCATTATTATCATTTCCTCAATCTTGGGTTTGAATTGACTGCAACGGCCGGATCAGATTTTCCGTGGTGTGGTCGATCTCCGAACAGTGCCGATCCGAGAATCGGCGACGCTCGTTTTTACACCTACGTTGGCGATGAGTTCACTTTTGAGACTTGGCGCGAGAGCGTGCGTGACGGGCACACCTTTGTTACCAGTGGCCCGATCGTTGAATTGACAGTTAATGAAGCAATTCCCGGTGACCGGGTTGATGTCGAATCGGGGTCGGCGCTCAGAATTACTGCGCGCGCTCAAGGGCACGCCACGCAGATTCCATTGGAGGAGCTTGAGATTGTGGCTCACGGAGTAGTCATCGAATCGGTGTCAGCTCGCGACCCGAATCAGTCGTCAGAACGTCTTGCGGTGACCATGAGTCTCCCAGTGGATCACGGTGTCTGGATTGCCGCCCGCACGAGAGCTGCCCCAACGCAAATAGCGCATTCAACGCCAGTGTATGTGACCGTGTCGGGTTCAGGTTTTCACAGTCCTGACACGCTTGAGGAGTATCTTGATTTAAGTGGGCAGTATCTCGATGAACTGGAGGAAGAAATTTCTCAGCCGAACGATTCGCTCGACCATCTAGCTTGGCGAGATCGTGACGGGTTGGAAGAACAGATTGCCGAAACTCGAGAGGTGATAGCAAAACTTCGGCGGGAACTCGGCGACGGAGAATAATTTGGTATGTCGGATTACGTTCGCGAGACAATATAAGGTGGCGCATGGAACCCGACACGAGACATTTCGGCATTCTTTCAAAAGTTGCTTTCCCGGTCACGATGTTAGGTGCTTTCGCGGTGAATACCACGCTAGTGTCGATGGGATGGTCGATTCTGGGAGCTTCGTATGTTGCGGTCGTGTTGGCGGCAGCTGCCGTCACGTGTTTTGAGTTCGTCATTCCCTATGACAAAAGTTGGCAACCGCGGTGGAATGATGTAAAGAATGACCTATTGTTCATGGTTGCGATTCAGATGGTGCTCCCGCAAGTACTCGGGTTGGTGGTGGCATTGACGGCGCTTGGATACTTCGAGTCTCTCGGTTGGTCGCTCGGCCAAGTGTGGCCTCGCCAACTGCCGTTGATTCTTCAAGTAGTTTTGATGCTCTTGACGGCCGAACTGTTTCGGTACCCGCTGCACGTCGCGGCGCATAACACCAAAACCCTGTGGCGACTTCACGCAGTGCATCATTCACCCAAGAAGCTCTACTGGCTCAATGTTGGACGGTTTCATCCTGTCGAAAAAGCACTGCAGTATTCGCTCGACACTCTGCCGTTTATGTTGGTTGGTGTCGGTGGGGATGTTGTCGCTCTTTATTTTCTCTTCTATGCAATCAACGGCTTTTACCAGCATTCCAATGTTGATGTTTGTTATGGGCCTCTCAATTATCTAGTGAGTGGACCTGAATTGCATCGTTGGCACCATTCGAAGCTGGTGGATGAATCGAATCGCAACTACGGCAATAACCTGATTGTCTGGGACCTTCTGTTTGGTACTTGGTTTTTACCCAAACGTATGCGGGTTGGCAAGTTAGGTCTCTTTAATCGTGATTACCCGTTGGACTTTGTCGGCCAGATGACGGCACCGCTAACCCCGGGTCTCGACAAGCAGTCACCACCTCATGATCGCTAATACATTACTCAATTGTGCGCTCTGGGTGCGCATGCAAGTCCTTCGGTGGACTCATTGGCGACCGTTCGTGCACGCGGCCAAACATCCTGGACAGATTCAGCGTGCGTTATTACAACAACTCTTGCGTCGTAACACTACGACACGATTTGGGCGTGAGCATCACCTAAACACAGTGAGCAACTACGATGACTTTATCGGTGCAGTTCCGGTGCAAACTTATGAGACCCTACGTCCCTATATTGAGGACCAAGAGCAGACTGGCGAACCGGCGCTTAACATTGCGCAGCCGGTTATGTACGCGAAGACGAGTGGAACGACTGGGCAAGCGAAGTTGATTCCGATTCTGCCGGCGACCCTCCAGGAACATAAGCGAAGCCAAGCCATCCAATCGTACGTGCAGTTTACGACCGAGCCGCGTGCCTACTATGGACGCTGCGTCGCCATCGTCAGTCCGGCTGAAGAAGGAACGCTCGACACTGGCACACCGTATGGCTCTACCTCGGGGTTCATGTACCAGAACATGCCGAGACTAGCCAAGGTGAAATACGTGTTGCCCTATCAGGTGTTTGAGATCGAAGATTACGATCTCAAGTATCTTCTTATTTTGCGACTTGGTATCGCATACCGCGACGTGACGCATCTCGCGTGTGCAAATCCATCCACCTTAGTTAAGCTGCTTGCTGTTCTTGCAGCTAATCGCTCGACATTGTTGCGCGACATCACGCAGCAAACGTTTTCTCGGATCGACGAGCTGCCGGTCGACGTGCTGGCCGTCATTCGTCCACGGTTGTCGTGCACGCCGCGCCGCGTCACCGAACTGCAGACGGTTCTCAGCTTGCCGCAGCCGACATTCGCCGATTTTTGGCCCGAGTTACAGATGGTGTCTACGTGGACTGGGGGAAGTTGTGGTATTCCGCTGGCACGCGTGCGTCCAACCCTGCCACCGACTGCACGCGTGGCCGAGTTGGGTTATTTAGCGAGTGAACTCCGAGGAACCCTAATGGTTGACTTGAACCGGAACGTTGGCATTCCGACCATCCATGAAAACTTTTTCGAGTTTGTCGAACGCGACGATTGGGATGCAGGCCGTCAGGCGTTCCTTACGATTGACCAACTCACTAAGGGCAAGGAATACTATATTTTTCCGACGACCGCGACTGGCCTCTATCGCTATTTCATGAATGATATCGTGCGCGTGACCGGCTTGTTTTACAACACACCGACGATTGAGTTTGTGCAAAAAGGGAAGGGCGTTACAAATATTACCGGAGAAAAACTGTATGAAAGTCAGGTGATTGCCGCAGTACGAACCGCTGAAGATGCTACCGGGTTTGTCTCGGGTTTTTTCCTGATGCTCGCCGATGCTGTCCAAGAACGCTATCGTCTCGTTGTGGAATGTGCCACGCCGACTGACAGTTGGGTCCAGCAAACAATTGAGTCGGTTGAACGGCACCTTATGGACGGCAATGTTGAATATGCAGCCAAGCGGGCGAGTGGACGCCTGCAGCCACTGGAACTGCTTCCGGTCCGGTCCGGAACGGGCGACGCTTATAAGCAGCACTGTCTTCAGGAGGGACAACGGGAAGGGCAATTTAAACTGATCGCTCTCCAGTATCAAGCGGACTGCCCGTTTCCTTTCGCTGAGTTCCGTACGGACCTAACTACACACTCGGTAGATTAGTTATGCACCTTGCTCTCTTTCGAGTCGAGATTCCCTTTACGACGACCTTTACCCATAAGTCAGCTAGCCGTGCTGCGACCCAGAGCGTCTGGGTGGTCGCGCAGACTGGGGAGGTCATTGGCGTGGGCGAAGGGTGTCCCCGCGAGTACGTCACGGGAGAAAGTCTGGGGTCGGCGCAAGCGTTTTTCGAGGAACATTGTGAGTCCCTCTGTCGCACGGTACAGTCCGTTGCGAACTTGCGTACCTGGGTGAACACCCATACGGCAAGCATTGATACGAACCCGGCAGCCTGGTGTGCAATGGAACTGGCGATGCTGGAAATGTTTGCGCGATGCGAGGGGGTACCAGTCGAGCGCGTGCTGGACTTGCCGACTACGACAGGAGCCTTTACGTATTCGGCGATCGTGAGCGATAGCGAGGCCGAACAGTTTCGGAGAACGGTGGCACAGTATCGGGCGATGGGGTTCGTCGATTTTAAATTAAAACTGTCTGACGATTTGAATCACAACCACGAGAAGATTAAGAGGATGCGTACGGAGCATGCACAAACACCACTCCGGATTCGAGTTGATGCGAACAACCTCTGGGCCGATGTCGACACGGCGGTACGAGATCTGAGAGAGTTGGCATGGAATTTCGTCGGGATTGAGGAACCATTGTCGCCGAACGCCTTTGACGGCATGCGCGAGGTATCGGAGTGTACGGGTTCCCCGATCATTCTGGACGAAAGCTTTCTGCGGGTTGACCAGGTCGCGGCACTTGCTCGGGATGCGGAGCGGTGGATCATCAATGTACGTGTGTCCAAGATGGGCGGGTTGTTCCGGTCACTGGCAGTTGTTCAAGCCGCAGGCCAGGCCGGCATTCCAGTGATCGTGGGTGCGCAGGTGGGCGAGACCAGCGTGTTGACACGAGCCGCGCTGGTCGTCGCGCGGGCAGCGGGGACCAATCTCGTGGCGCAAGAAGGAGCCTTCGGTACGCATCTGCTTCAGACGGACGTAGCGAACCCAGTCCTTATGTTTGGCTCAGGCGGTATCCTCAAGGCTGACGACTATGCTTTAGCTACCGCTAGCGGGTGGGGGCTCACGTTGCGGCCGACCCAAGACTTTGCCGTGAGTTTGTCTGAATGACCAACTCACACGACCCCTGGAGTCATCTTGAAATCCTTGAATGCCAGCGGTACAGTGCTGAGTGGTCATCGTGGCCGGAGAGCATTGTGCCTACACTGGCTCAACAGTCGCATAACATTCGAGCAGCATTCCCACTCAAGTGGGTCGGAGTCTGGACGAGATAGTGACAGACTGGCACTGGCCCGGATGGATACGTTTCGGTGGGTTCGTCGTGTTGGCGGGTGTTTCCGCGATGACCCTGTACGCACGGACCTACCAAACCTTTGATCGAGTTCGGGTGCCAGTCATCGCCGGCGAGCAGCAACCGGTCGATGGCCTCTTAACCGTACCGCTTCCGGAGACTCCAGACCTCGCCGACCGACCCACGGCAATCATTGTCAGATTGCTGAACGCGGCGCGTTCTAGTCGCACCATCACGATTACTTTCAATGATACAGAGCCGACGCACGTTGATCTTCGACCAGCGGAGGCACGACGGATTGACCTCAGTGTGCCCACTGGTGTCCAGCCGGGTGACGTGCTTGAGTTGCGTGGTGATGGGTCAAGTTGGGCGCTGTCCTACTTGGAAATCGGGACCGCGCATGGATTTTCCCACGGCCTGTTCAGTCTGGTCATTGTGCCGGGGATCGTGAATGACTACCAATCCGTTTCCGTAGTGGGTGCGGTTGGGTTGTTTGCGGCATTGCTGGTCTTGTCGTGTGCACTGTTCCGCTTCGAGACGCATACTTTTGTTCGACGCATTGAAACGAGTCTGATCAGTATCATCGTCGGCTTCTTCTGTCTCACCTGGCTTATCCCGATTGTGTCACCGTACAAGGTTCTGCTTTCCTGGAGTGCGTTGCTCATCTGTTTGGGTGTCTTGTATTTACCCGTCGTGATCCCGGGCGTGCAGCGACTCTGGCGCGGGTTCGTGATCCTGTGGCACCTCACGCTCAATTTTTATCATGCGAGGAAAAGGAGCCTGACACGGATTGGGCTCAGGATGCTCTGTGGTGGTTTGGTTGCACTCTTTCTTGTTTCGGTGAGTGGCTTTTACGCAACCGAGACCGGATTTACTTCCCTCATCTTGTTTGGAGAGCGATACGAGGCACAGGCATTACCAACGGTAAAAGCCTTGCCGCACTTTGTGGATTCGTCGCCGGGTTACGACGGACAGTTTTATGCGCAGTTAGCCTTGGACCCGTTCTTCCAAGATCCGTTCATTGAACGCGCGATCGACACGTTTTCGTATCGTGCGCCCCGCATTCTTTTTTCCTGGACCGCGTTTCTCTTGGGTCTGGGTCAACCGTCATGGATTTTGCAAGCTTATGCGGTCCAGAACATCCTGTACTGGTTCATCTTGGCGTGGTTGCTGCTGCGGTGGATGCCGCCGGTGACTTTTACCAATGTGTTGCTGTGGACTGGTTGTCTCTTTGGGTACGGATTGATTTCCTCAGTGCGGCTTTCACTGTTAGCCGGCCCCAGTTTGTTGCTCTTGGTGTTAGCGATGATAGCGCTTGAGCGGGGCCGGGCATGGACGGCCACGGCCGTCCTCGGGCTGGCGGGCCTTGGACGAGAAACGAATTTGCTGGCTGGCGTCGCGCTGCTTCCTCGCTCGTGGCGGGTGTTTCGATTGCACGATCTTCTCGTGCCGGTCACTCGTGGCGTCGTGGTGGCAATGCCGTTCATGCTGTGGCTCGCGTACTTATACTGGTCCGACTACGGGGTCGTGCTCTCGTCGGGAGAGCACAACCTCGCGGCGCCCTTGTCGGCGCTCATTATTAAGTGGCGCGTGACGCTGTCGGAACTCTGGGTCAGTCCCTGGGGGGAAACGTTTGCCCGTTTTAGTTTTCTTACATTACTCAGCTTAACGATCCAAGCAATCTTTCTCGTCTGGCAGCGCGATTGGACGTCACCGTGGTGGCGGGTGGGCATTGCGTATGTGGGTCTGATGTGCATTTTGGGTCCCGCCGTGTGGGACGGGCATCAATTTGCGGCGAGTCGTGTGTTGTTGCCCATGACTGTCGCTTTTAATGTGCAACTCGCTCGTATGGGAGGTTTCTGGCCGTTGGCTATCCTTGGCAATGTATCCGTGGTGGCCGGGTTGGAAACGCTCCGGGTGCCGTGGCTATGGCACTATCTCTGAGCAGTGAGGTGCGCTAGTATCAGACCGGTACGCGACGTGATTCCAAGGAGGCTGTTCTACTGATGACGACGAAACAGAATATTGACCCTCGAATCTTTGACCTCTATGACGAGTACTGCCATGGGCACATCGACCGGCGCGAATTTCTTAAACGTGCGACGGTGATGACCGTTGGTGGTGTATCCGCGCTCTGGATGGCAGAAGCCTTACTCCCTCGATATGCCGAAGCGCAGACGATTTCGTTTACTGACTCGCGGATGAAGGGAACCTATGTTGAGTATCCGTCGCCCGGAGGTACTTCGGGCACGATGCGGGGGTATCTAGTACAGCCGACGAGTGAGGGACCGCATCCGGCTGTCATGGTTATGCATGAGAACCGTGGTCTGAATCCGCACATCGAAGACGTTGCCCGTCGTGCAGCGGTGGCTGGTTTTCTGGCACTTGCGCCAGATGGCTTGTCGCCTGTCGGAGGGTACCCTGGCAATGATGATGATGGGCGGACATTACAGCGAAGTCTCGACTCGGCACGACTGGATCAGGACATGGTGAACAGTGCACGGTATCTCAAGGACCACGAACTCTCCACGGGTCGTCTTGGGGCGACCGGCTTTTGCTGGGGTGGCGGCATGACGAACCGCCTCGCAGTGACCCTAGGTCGTGACTTGGCCGCTGGCGTACCATTCTATGGATCCACTGCGCCGAGTGACGACGTGGCGAAGATCACGGCGGCTTTGATGATCATCTATGCTGGTACCGATCCTCGGATCAATGCGCTGTGGCCTGAATATGAAGTGGCTCTAAAGGCGCACGGGGTGTCTTACGAGATGCATATGTTTGAAGGGACGCTGCACGGCTTCCATAATAATTCCACACCGCGCTATAACGAAGCAGCTGCAGCACAGGCGTGGAATCGCACCATCGGCTTCTTTCGGCAGCACTTGGCCTAAGGGTGGTTCGTTGGAAACACTTCGTTGTAGCGCTTGGCACCGAACGGTAGACTCGCAACTAAGTGCGCACCTTGTCGTGCGTGGTTGATGAAATTAACGTCCGCAGACCCGTGTTCTGCCTTGGAGAAAGAGATGCGTCTAGACCGAAGCATGTGTGGGGGAGTGCTGGCGGTTGTTGTTTTACTGCTGGCCTCGTGTACAGCTGGTGATGTGACTGAGTCCACGACTGATGAAACCGCGCCGCCAGTGGTTGCGGAAGTGGCGTTTGACCATGCGGCTCTGATGGGCAACTTTGCACGCGAGTTTAACGCGGACAACCCTGAGGCCCTTGCAAATCTTTTCACCGATGATGGCTGTCGGATGCCTCCGAGCCAACCAATCGTTGAAGGGAGAGCAATGCTGCTGGCACAGCTTGAGGCTGCGACCAGTATGACTACCGGAGAACTGAAGCTCACTCTGACCTCATCCGAGTCCAGTGGTGAGTTGGCACATGGGACAGGGACCTTCGAACGTCTCGCTGCCGACGGATCAACGATGGAATTCGGGAAGTGGATGGGCACGTACAAGCTCGTGGACGGCGTGTGGAAAATGCACTGCGACATTTGGAACGCGAATCCACCGCGTTCGGACGATTCTTAGGAGTCTGATGACGAGTCCTCCTGAAGAAGTTGCTACCACCTCGAAAGAACCGGCAGTGACCCCTCCATCTGCCGAAGGGCTGGAACAATTCGTCCGACGCTATTGGGAAATGCGCGACAAGCTTGACTCGATGCTTCAAAACCAAATCATCGAGATTCGTGGTCAGAAGTTTCGGCGTAAGGGGTTTTGGCGTGCCATTGCTCAAGGTTTTAAACTTGATCTGACGTGTCTCAAGGAAGAACGCTACGACCGCGATGGCGACTGGGGCTACATTGTGACCTACCGCGTGACTGACCGGACCACGGGGCGGTTCGTCGATGGCGATGGCGCATGTGCAGTCTCAGAAAAACGTGGCCTAATGGGCACGGAACACAATGTTCGGTCCCATGCGCACACACGGGCGAAGAATCGGGCCATCGCTGATATGGTGGCTTTTGGTGAAGTTAGTTACGATGAACTGACAGAAGATGAACGATAGGGGACGGAATAGGCCATTAGTTGGAGTGGCGGTCACCTACTACATGGTTCTCATTCTCGTACTCGCGACACTAAGTACACCACTTCTTGCGCAATCTGATCTTGAGGATTTACGTAGACGTGCGGACGAAGGCTATGTGCGGGCGCAGTACAACTTGGCCTTGATGTACGACACGGGCCGAGGAGTTCCGGAAGATAACATGGAGGCCGTGCGTTGGTATCGCAAGGCCGCAGACCAAGGGAATGTGAGAGCGCAGAACAACCTTGGGGTGATGTACGACGCTGGTGAGGGTGTGCCAGAAGACAACGCGGAAGCGGTGCGCTGGTATCGTATGGCTGCAGAGCAAGGGGACGCCTCGGCTCAGTACAACCTTGGGGTGATGTACGACACGGGTGAAGGTGTTCCGGAAGACGACACGGCCGCGGTGCGCTGGTATCGTGAAGCTGGGGAGCAAGGAGATGTAAGAGCCTTGCACAACTTGGGCTTGAAGTACTCCAATGGTCGAGGCGCTCCTCAGGATCGGATGTTGTCATACATGTGGTTTGACATTGTGGCGTCACGAACCACGGGAAGCTTACGACACGTTGCCATGCTCAATCGCGATCAAGAGCAGGCTTTTTTGACACCTGCCCAAGTTACCGAAGCGCAACAACTCGCCCGAGAATGGAATGCAGCACATCCGCGCGAGCCGTAAGTACCTCGTCGGCAACATCTACTGGCAAAAGGGTTCCGTTGAAGTATGCTGTTACGGGGAAGGGCCTGATCCTTATCGCAGACAGAGAAGACCCTACGGTACTTGAACTGTTAACGGAACATGACATTGGGATGACGCAACCAGAGGTATCAAGCGCTCCGGAACCCGTGGGTGCCTATCCGCATGCACGCCGTGTAGGAAATCTGCTATTTCTGTCTGGAATCGGTCCGCGAGTGAGAGGACAACAGGAGATTCCTGGTGTCACGTGCGACGACGATGGACGTGTGGTTGCCCATGACATTGAAGTGCAGTGTCGATCGGTCTTCGAGAATGTGCGTACTGTTCTAAAGGAATCTGGGGCTACATGGGAACAATTGATCGACGTGACGGTATTTCTGACGAACATGGCGGATGACTTCGACACGTTCAACTCGGTGTACGCTGAGTATTTCTCGACGAATCAACCATGCCGCACGACGGTGGAAGTGAATTGCTTGCCCACACCGATCGCTATCGAACTGAAGTGTATTGCCATAGTGGACTAAGTCGAGGAGTGAGAGAATGCGCGAACTCAAAGCCTTTAACTTCAAGCAATGGATCGACGAGCATCGAGAGTTCCTTAAACCCCCGGTTGGGAACAAGCTGGTGTTTCAAGATGCCGAGTTCATCGTGATGGTGGTGGGGGGGCCGAACAAACGAACGGATTATCACTACGATGAGAGCGAGGAGTTTTTTTATCAAGTCGAAGGCGACATTGTGCTTAAGATAATAGAGAACGACGCGCCGATTGATATTCCGATTCGCGAAGGAGAGATCTTCCTGTTGCCACCCAGGGTGCCACATTCTCCGCAGCGCGGGCCCAACACCGTCGGCTTGGTCATTGAGCGGAAGCGAACCGAGCATGAGAAGGACGGGCTCATCTGGTTCTGTGAGAAATGCAACCACAAACTCTACGAGGAATATTTTCTCCTGGAGAACATCGAAACGCAATTGCCAACGGTCTTTAACCACTTCTATAGCTCGACCGAGCATCGTACGTGTACGGAGTGTGGAACGGTGATGGCGCAACCGTAGCGTCGGATCTGTTAGGGATGACCGCTGCCTGAGGCGTGATGTTAAAAGTCGATATCCATACGCACATCCTCCCCGAGACTTGGCCCGATCTGAAAGAGCGCTACGGCTATGGTGGATTCGTGCAACTCGAACAGCATGGTTCCGGCTGCGGCCGCATGTCGATTGACGGTCGAGTGTTCCGAGAGGTTGGTAAGAACTGTTGGGACCCCAAAACACGTTTAACGGACTGCGACGACCACGGGGTCGATGTGCAGGTGCTCTCGACTGTTCCGGCGATGTTTAGTTACTGGGCCAAGCCCGAGGATACGCATGACTTATCACGACTGCTGAATGATCACCTCGCGGGTGTCGTTGCGGATCATCCTCGGCGGTTTGTCGGCTTGGGTACCGTGCCGATGCAGGACCCGACGCGTGCGGTCCAGGAACTTGAACGGTGCGTGAAAACGCTCGGCATGGCAGGTATTCAGATCGGCAGTCACGTCAACGGCCAAAACTTGGATGATGAACGAGTGTTTCCCGTTTTCGAGGCGGCTGAGGCACTGGGGGCCGCAATCTTCGTACACCCCTGGGACATGCTCGGAGGTGATCGGATGTCAAAGTATTGGCTGTCTTGGCTCGTGGGTATGCCGTCGGAAACCGCGCTCGCGATCTGCGCGATGATGTTTGGCGGTGTTTTCGATCGCCTGCCACGGCTACGCGTCGCATTTGCTCACGGTGGCGGGGCGTTTCCTGGTACGGTGGGACGCATCGACCATGGATTCAAAGTACGTCCCGATCTCTGCGCGGTTAATGTCGAGATGAGCCCACGGGAGCAATTACGCCGCTTTTATGTCGATGCGCTCGTGCATGATGCCGACGCGTTGCTGTCGCTGATCAAGCTATTCGGCTCGGACCGCGTGGCGCTCGGTACCGATTATCCATTCCCGTTGGGGGAACACGAGCCGGGAGCACTAATTGAATCATTACCATTGGATACGGTGACGCGCCAGCGGCTACTCAGTGACTCGGCACTCGACTGGCTGAATCTCAATCCGAAGCAATTTTCGTGAGGTTGCGAACGAGATGGAAAAGCAAGCGATGACGTTCGAGCGCGGCCTTGACTTTGTGAAAGCGCAGGACGCAGCGGACCCGCTGGCATCGTTTCGCGATCGCTTTGCCATCCCGAAGCAGCCTGACGGTTCTGATCTTATCTACCTGTGTGGGAACTCACTCGGCCTGCAACCAAAGGTAGCTGTCACGCTTGTCCGTGAGGAACTGGACGCGTGGGCCACACTGGCGGTTGGCGCTCACTTTGCGGCCGAACGACCATGGGTTTCCTATCCGGAACGTTTGACGCCAGCTACTGCGACACTTGTTGGTGCCCACCCGGGCGAAGTGGTCGCCATGAATACGCTCACGGTTAATCTGCATTTTATGCTGGTGAGCTTCTATCGACCCACGTCGGGACGGCACAAGGTGCTGATCGAACGGCCAGCGTTTCCATCAGATCGGTACGCAGTCGAGTCACAAATCCGCTTTCATGGTTTTGATCCGACTGCCTCGTTGATCGAAATCGGCCCACGTCCTGGCGAATCGACCATCCGGATGGAAGACCTCGAGGCGTGTCTCCGCGCTGAGGGTTCGACGATCGCACTCGTGTTACTCCCTGGAGTGAATTACTACACTGGCCAGGTGTTCGACATGGCGGCCGTGACTCGTCTCGGGCAAGCGCAGGGCTGCGTTGTTGGATTCGATCTGGCGCACGCCGTGGGCAACATTCCGCTTCGGTTGCACGACTGGAACGCGGATTTCGCGGTATGGTGTACTTACAAATATCTAAACGGTGGACCGGGTGCTGTTGCTGGCTGCTTCGTGCACGAACGCCATCGCGATTGGGCCGGCAAGCCGAGGTTGGCAGGCTGGTGGGGGCATGACCCGACCTCACGGTTCCAGATGGGGCCAGACTTCATTCCAAGTCCTGGCGCGGAAGGCTGGCAGGTGAGTAATGCACCAATCCTCTCACTGGCGCCAGTGTTGGCCTCGCTGGATATCTTTGAGGAAGCCGGCATGCGGGCGCTCACTGCCAAGTCAGACCGTCTAACGTCGTACCTCGCGTTCTTAGTACACGAAGAACTCGGTGCCTACGTCGAAATTCTGACCCCGTTAGAGTCCGAGCAGCGAGGCTGCCAGCTCTCGCTGCGTGTTCGGGGCACCCGGGAGGATCAGCGTAAGGTCTTCGAGGCCCTCGAGACGCACGGCGTCGTCTGTGACTGGCGTGAGCCGGATGTGATTCGAGTGGCTCCGGTGCCCCTGTACAATCGTTTCGAGGATGTCTTCAAATTCGTAGGTGTGTTACAACAGACGCTGGTGGCGGACGGCTAGAGGAGGAAATATGGGCATCAGGTGGAGGCTCTGCAGTGTGGTCCTGATCGGGTTGGGAACCGCAGCAGCTTGTTCGCAGACTGGTGAGCAAATAGGGTCCGGAGGGCAGGCCGCAGTCACTGCACTTACCGTTGATGAGTTCGTACTACGCGCGGATGCCGTCTGCGCCCCTAACATCCCGCTGGCACCCGACCCGACCAGTTACGGGATGGATGCGATCACCGGTGGCTTCCAGCACCCAGCGGCGACGCCGCATCAACACGAGGCACAACCATTTGACGGTGAGCTCGAGACTTGGGATACGAACGAGTACATCGAGAACATGACGATCGAGGCTTATTATCCGGATACCGTCGAACCGTTTCACACCTGGCAGAACATTGTCGACTTCGATGGACGGCGCTATCTGTATCAGTACGTCCGCCGCGATATGAAAATCTTCGACATCACCGATCCGAAGGCCGTGACGCTGGTGCAGGAAAAGGGTCATCCGTGGGGTCTGAACGGGCCGGGCGACGAGAGGAATCCATTCGCACCTGGCGACATGTTCGGTGCGGCATCCATTCAGTGGAATGACGAACTCGACATGTATGTCATGGTGCAGGCGTTCGAGGTGCAGCGGTTCGGTGTGATTGATGACAAGCGTGCGGACCCTGAGGGGGTTGCCCGCCATCGCAGCGCGGATCATTTGAAAGGCTTCAAGGTATACGCGATGCACGGTCCCAGGCCGGAGGAGTGGGAGTTGTTGGCAGAGATGACAACCGACGTGGAGCATCCGGATGCGCCCATCGGTCAACAACAGGGCTCTGGTGTGCGGGACATTCCGACCTATTTCGGCGGTCAGTACATGTTCGTTGCGGCCGCACCTGATGCGAGCTATGCCTTGACCGAATATCCCACGGATTTGTATTCCGCAGGGTACCAGGCGTGGGATATGTCTGACCCAGCACAGCCGACCTTTGTGGGACAGTTCACGGCGCCTGGTCAGCGCTTGGGCGACGAAGAGGCATACATGCAGAATCCTAGGTGCGGAAACCGCACCTCATGGTTTGGTGCGCGCATGTCGATCTTCATGCCGACACCGGTCGAAGACGGAGGACGGTACGGCTACGGTGCGATGGGAGGGCTCGGCTTCTACGTGCTCGACATTTCCGATCCCGCGAACATTGAGGCGGTTGGACATTTGGACCTTCCGCCAAGTGTGGCCGGAACTGAAGGCGACAATATTGACGTGTCACAGGTCGAGCAGACGGGCATCGTGTATTACAGTGGCTATCCACTCGCAGAGGACTGTTGGGAGCCCTACAAGGACATCTATATGATCGATGTCAACGATCCAACCAACCCGACGATTCGTGGCACGCTGCCGCGACCCGTCCCGCCTCATGACGCGCCGTTCACCGATTACTGCCA
>Ga0163108_10000506_pt1 | contig 29252 bp, 20 predicted proteins | sample Fk1155metaG_FD_109644 | JGI IMG/M metagenome (GOLD analysis project Ga0163108, IMG submission 109644) | Marine microbial communities from the Central Pacific Ocean - Fk160115 155m metaG | ecosystem: Environmental > Aquatic > Marine > Oceanic > Photic zone | place: The Central Pacific Ocean...
CGAATTCCCGGCGGACATTCGTCCTCTGCCCCCCCGCGCACGACACAAGGAAGAGGCCGGCCGCAAGCGCTATGCTCGAGTTCAGGTAACGGTCCATCAGCCCTCCAGGCTCTTCCTGAAGACCCTATCCATCAGCGATAGGCCTTGCGAACCTCTTCGGAAACGCGGAAATCTCTGCCCGTCGAAATGTCTACCAGTTCGAGGGTGAGAAGATAATTTCTCTGCGCCCGCTTGGGGCCGAGCTCGGTAGTACCCGTGGTCAGCTTGGGAAAAATCAGCACCTGCGCGGGAACCTTCGCCGCCTCGAGGATGTCGAGGAAGACCCTTCGCTTAGCCGGGATGAAGAGGTCGGAGTTCTTGAGACGCGACTCCCGCAGCCCCGCATCGATATACCGCATGCTGATGGTCTGGTAGCGCCCGGACTCGTTAATACTCGTGGAGATCTTGTCGAAGATCTGCTCCTGCCAGTCTCCAAGCTCCTCCGCGCTGGCATTCTCCACCCGGAGCACGGCCACGCTGAGCTTGGTCGCCGCCTCGCGGGCGGCTCCATGACTCAGGAGCAGCTTGTTGACCGCGCCGCTGAGAAGCTGGTCAAAGGCGGCCGCGCCGGCCGCCCTGGAACCGACCGAATCGGGTTCCGTATTTTTCATGATTCGTCCCGCCGGCATCGAGCAGGAAGAGAGGAGCGGCAGGACGGTCCCGAGAACACAAACCACGCTGAACAACTTCTTCATCTGATTCCCCTGTAGCAAATCCATTAGTAATAATCCCAAGTCTTCTCTTCGACGCAGTGAACCACAGATACATTCAATTGAAAATGTCGAATCATGCAAGGGTCAGTGGCTGCAACCGCAGCCGTGGCTGCCGCACCCGCCGCCGGCACCTTTCTCCTCCCCGGCCCTCGGCCCGGAACCATCCTCGGCCGCGGCCGGCCCGCTGGGAGCGTTCGTGGCCTCGGCCAGCTGGCGGAGGTAATCGAAGGTGAAGATTCCGCTGGTGTGGCCATCGGTCCAGTTCACCTGGAAGGCGTAATTTCCCACCTGCCGAATGGTCTGCGGGCGAACATCCTCGCCAACCTGGGTTGGATGGAGGATCTGGGCCCCCGTAAGCTCATCGACGCAATTGGCGCACCGGCAGGAGCGGCGCAGCTCGACCACATCAAAATCGTTCACCTGCCCATCGCTCCAGGCGATCCTCAGCTCGCGAACGCCGCTCTGCTTGATCTCAACCGGTACCGGCTTACCGCTCATAACATCATCCTCCCATCAACATTCCGCTTCAACTCTTCCAGTCAATCGGTTCCGGCATGACCGGTCCCGCCCCGCCGGCGCTCTGCTCGGCGAGAATACTCAACCGTGCGGCCACCCGGCCGGCAACCTCGTTGTAGGCCACCGCCGCGGGAGATTCGGGCGCCTCCACGACAATGGGCTGCCCGGCATCTCCGCCTGTCACCACAGCCGGGTCGATCGGAATCTCTCCGAGGTATTCGACCTCGAGCTCCTCGGCGGTCTTGCGTCCGCCGCCATGGCGAAAGATCTCGTGCCTCTCATCGCAATTGGGACAGATGAAATAGCTCATGTTCTCGACGATCCCCAGGATCGGAACCTTCAACTGCTCGAACATCTTGAGCCCCTTGCGCGCATCGATGAGACTCACGTCCTGGGGTGTCGTCACGATAACCACCCCCGACATACTCACCACCTGGGACATCGAAAGCTGCGCATCACCGGTACCCGGCGGCAGATCGACGATGAGATAGTCCAGCTCTCCCCACTCGACATCAGCGGTAAACTGGCGGATGAGCTGGTGCACCATCGGACCTCGCCAGATGACCGGACGGTCGGAATCCGAGAGAAAGCCCATCGAGATCACCTTCACTCCGTGGCCCTCGAGCGGCAGGATCTTGTTGTTCTCCCCCATCTCGGGCTGGCCCTCGACGCCAAACATCATCGCCATGCTCGGGCCGAACACATCCGCGTCAATCAGGCCGACCGAGGCGCCGGAGGCCTTCAGCGAGAGGGCCAGGTTGATCGCGGTCGTCGATTTCCCGACCCCGCCCTTGCCGCTGGCCACCGCGACAATATTCTTCACCCCGGGCAGCGTCGGACCGCCGGCCGGATTCGCCTGGCGAGTCTGCGCGGTCATCTCCACATCGACCTCTTCGACCCCGGGAATCCCCGAGACCTTGGTGAAGCACTCCATCTTCAGCTGCTCTTTTACCGGGCAGGCCGGCGTGGTCAGCTCGACCTTGAAGGAGACCCTGCCGCCATCAATGACCAGGTCCTTGATGAAACCCAGGCTGACAATATCACGATTCAGGTCCGGGTCCTGGACCGTGCCAAGAACCTCTAATACCGCATCTTCGTTGAGAATCTCGTTAGACATAACTCTCTCTTGTTTGAACTGGATCCCGCAGGGCCGGAAGCTGCCCGCTACTTGCCTATTCCTTGCCGACAGGCCCGGCAAGCCTATAAAATACGCTGCCTTATTATGAAGTAAACGATATAGATCTGTTTTAATTGGCTGGGATTTCACACTCCCTGCCTGAAACAACGCGGCGGCGGCTTCGCCTCCGTAAATCAACGAGGAATAGCCGACTCCCAGCCGGCTCCAATACTGCAAGGTGACAAGTAATGAAAAAACTGGTTCCCACATGCGCGCTGCTGATGGCCTCCCTGCTCCTGTGTTCCTGCCAGCTGCCTGAATCCGGAGCGACGAAAATGGACTCGAAAAACGCCATTGAAAAGACCCTGATCGACTCCGGAGAAAACATTCGCGTCGAGACCTGGAGTACAGGCTCCAGCAAGGTGAATCTCGGAACCCCCCACGAATGGAAGATCTCCAAGAGCGTCCTTCACGGCGGCCGCCAGGAAAACGTCGATGTCGTTGACGTCGACAACGGCGTCCTGCGTTTCAGGATCGTCCCGACACGCGGCATGAACATCTGGGACGCCCACACGAAAGACGGCTTCCGGCTCGGCTGGAACTCGCCGGTGAAGGAGATCGTCCACCCGGGCTTCGTGAACCTGGACACCCGAGGCGGACTCGGCTGGCTCGAGGGCTTCGGCGAGATGCTCAACCGCTGCGGCCTGGCATCTTTCGGAGCGCCTGGAATCGATGTGGTCCCCAGCAACACCGGAGCCCCGACCGAGGTCACCCTCGGCCTGCACGGCAAGATCAGCTACCTGCCGGCCAGCAGGTGCGAGGTTATCATCGAGCCCGCGCCATCGCGCAAGATCAGGATCCGAGGCTATATCGACGAGACGATGATGTTCGGCACCCAGCTCCGCCTGGTCAGCGAAATATGGACGGAGCCGGGCTCCTCAACCATTCATTTCGAAGATGAAATCATCAACCTCGCCGACAAGGACCAGGAGATGCAGTACCTCTACCACTGCAATTTCGGCCAGCCGCTGCTGGATGAGGGCACCCGGTTCATCGCCCCGGTCAAGAGGGTCTTCCCCAGGGACGCCCGCGCCGCGGAGGGAGGCCTCGCGGGCTGGGATGTCTACGGGCCGCCGCAGGCCGGCTACACCGAGCAGGTCTACCTCATGAGTCTCTACGGAGATGAAAACAACCAGACCGAAACGATGCTCCAGAACAAGGCGGGCGACCGGGGAGTTTCCCTGACCTTCTCGACCAGGGAGCTGCCCCACTTCACCCTGTGGAAGAACACCACCGCGCTCAATGACGGCTACGTGACCGGAATCGAACCGGGAACGAGTTACCCGATGCTTCGCAGCATTGAACGAAAGGGCGGACGGGTGCCCGTACTCAAAGGCGGCCAGTCCTACAAGGCCAGCATGGGCATCAACGTTCTCGCGGATGCCGCCGCGGTAGAGGCCGCGAGGAAACGCATCGCGGCCCTGCAGGGCGACAGGAAGACCACGGTCGACAAGGAGCCCCTCAGCAAGTAGCCGGTGGGCACCGGTCCCACCCGGACGATCGGAAAAGAGGCATGAAATGACGCGGCTGATCTTCGCGGTCTCAATTTCCCTGGCCCTTGCCGCCGCAGGTGAGGCCTCGGCGGATAAGCTGGTCATGGCCCACTACATGACCGACATGGTCCCGCGTACAAAGGGAAAGCTGGTCCGCTGGATCGATCCGGAGCTGGCCGACCCTCGGGGCAGCACCGCCGCGCTGGGAGGCCTGCACCAGACCGTTCCGATGGCCTCGCTCGAGCTTGAGAACGCCGACCTCGAGAAGGCCGTAGATTTTGAAATTCGCGCCGCCCGGCAGCTCGGCGTCGATGGGTTCCAGTTTTACTATCCCCTGGTGGACAGCACCCCCGAGCTGGCCAGGAGCTACAATGAGATCATCGGCAAGTTTATCGAACTCAGCGACCGTCGCTACCAGGGCTTTCGGATCACCCTCTGCCTCGCTCACCCCTCGACAGGGCGCCCCACCACCGAGAAACAGAAGATAGCGCTCTGGAGCCCGTCAATCAGGCGCCTGGTGGACGCCACCAGGGACTCCCCAGCCTGGCTCAGAGGCGCCTCGGGCTCCCTCCTGTTCTATCTATGGGTTGGAGACGGACTGGCGGACGGCGTCCAGGGGCTCGCCCACAAGCCGGAGGAGATAGCGAAGGTGGGAAAGGCCTACCAGCGTCTCTCCAAGGCGATCGGCGTTCCGATCGACTACGTCTACCAGGTGAGACGGCCATCCATTGACCCCGCCTACATCGACAGCATCGTGAAGACCTTTCCGGCTGTCTGGGGCTGGACCGCGAGCGAAGAGAACCTCGAATTCTGGGACTACCTGGCAAAGCGATGCCGGGAGAGCGGCTGTCTCTATACGCAATCGGTGTATCCTGACTACTACACATCCAAGACCTACCGCAAGGGACGCGGGGATCACGCGATCGTGCCGACCAACGAGGCGCTCAAGCTCGGCACAGGCGGCCTGGAACGCCACTACCGCGTGACCCGGCTCTCCCGGATCCAGCGCCAACTGCTGGAGAGAGCCGTTCGTCACGACGTGAAGCTCATCAACTACGTGAGCTGGAATGATTTCCCCGAGGGCCATCACCTCGCCCCGGAGAGAAGCCACAACTTCGGCCCATCCCTCCTGCTCAGGCATTTCAAGCGCCTCTGGAAAGCGAAGGATGCGAAGGTAGAGCGGGATGAAGCCATCGTTTTCTTCAAAAAATACCGTCACGATGCCAAGCCGAAGCATTCTGTTTCCCTCAGGATCAAGAGCCTGGAAAAAGATCTCGCCGGGGAGGACAGGATCGAGCTGGTGACCCTGCTCACCAGGCCCGCCACCTGTTTTCTCAATGGCAGGAACCTGGGCCTGGTTGAGCACGGACTGAGCGCCCTCTCGGTCCCCAGCTCCACGGGACGGGTCCGCGTCCGTATCGTACGCGATGGCGAGGAGATCATCAGCTTCACGACTCCCCAGGCCATCTCCGACGCTCCGCTTCGAACAGACCGGCTCACCTACTCCTACTCCAGCGCCTTTGAACGAGAGCACGCCAAGCTATTCGATTGAGGAATCTCCCGCAGCCGACCTCAGGGCCTCGACAGCCTCACGGAAATCTTCCGGCGGCTCACAGGTAAACCGGCGCTCTCCGCCCCAACTGGCGGGCAGCTCGACGGAGCGAGCATGGAGCGTGAGCCTCTCGATGACCGGCGGGTCTCCGGCCCACCTGGTCGCGGCCGGCCGGTAGACGGGATCGATCGCCAGGGGGTGTCCGGCGGCAAGAGCGTGAACCCTGATCTGGTGGGTTCGACCGCTGATGGGACGAGCGCGAAGGAGCGAAAAGGCCCCGAAGCGCTCGATCACCTCGAAGACCGTCTCGGCCTTCTTTCCATTCGCGCCGCAGCGCATGCGTCCCTTGCGGCCCGGCTCGATGGAGGCGTTGATGGTCTTCCGCGCAGCCTCCATGTCGCCCAGTACGAGCGCGAGATACTCCTTGCGTACCTCCCTCGCCTCGAAATGAGCCGAGAGTGCCCTCTCGGCCGCGGGCGTCCTGGCGAAGATCACCGCTCCGCTGGTCAGTCGGTCGATTCGATGGACCACGCGCGGCCGAATGTAGCTCTCGAGCCCCTTGCTCTCCCGCTCCTCGAGCTCACGGTTCACCAGAAAGGCCAGGCAGCTCCCTCTCTTGCCCTCCCTGTCCGGAACAACGGGAACACCGGAGTCCTTGGCAAGCACGATGATCCTCTCATCCTCGTGAAGTATCCGTACTCCGCCCTTCGGGGGAGACAGATCCATTGGCCGAATATCCTCCAGCCCCCCGACGAGGGACAGATGCTCCAGGTCACCCAGGCGCGCCCGCGGAGACACCGGAAGCTTCCCGCCGCGAACCCTTCCAGCGGCAAAGAGCGGCTGCAGGCCCCGGCGCGGCAGGGAAGGATATAGCAGAGCAAGGTACTCGATGACCGTGTAGTCATGAAAACCCTCCGCTATCGGTAACTCCGAATCTTCTTTGCTCATGGCTGCTCGATCGACTGAGTGGAAAAACGGCCGCTTCGGCCTGTAAACGGTTGAGAATCTGTGGGCAGAAACAGTATCGTATCCCGCCTGAAAGAATCTACCGTACAAAGTACTGGCACTGTTCATCCTGGAGTAATGAAATGAAGGTTCTGATCGCTACAGGCGAGTTTGGTGAAGACCTCGAGGTCTACTACGCCGTTCACAGGCTGAGAGAAGATGGCATCGAACCAGTCGTCGCGGCGCCCGTCAAGAAACGCCTGCAGCTGGTCGTTCATGACTTCGAGCCCGGCCTCGACAGCTACACCGAAAAATTCGGGCACACGATCGAAGCGGATATCAGCTACGACGATGTCGATCCGAACGACTATGACGCCATTCTCATCCCGGGGGGACGAGCCCCGGAGGAGCTCCGCAGATACCCGAAGGTGCTCAGCATCGTCCGCCACTTTATCCTCCAGGACAAGCTCATCGGAGCGATCTGCCACGGCCCCATGCTCCTTTACGCGGCGGGCAGCATCGAAAACGTCGAGCTCACCTGCTACGAGGGAATCCGCACCGAGGTCGAGATGGCCGAGGCCACCTATGTCGACGAAGAGGTTGTCGTCTCTAAGAATTTCGTTACCTCGCGGGGCTGGGGCGACATGGGACCGTTTTTCCGCGAATTCATGGCCAAGCTGAATTAGAGCCTCCCTCCAGCTCATTATAAAGACCGCTCAAGGTGAATAATCACCCTCCAGGGAACGTCTGAATGGCATTGAGAAGCCCGCTGCGGGAAATCTGCTGCTTTTCTCCAGAACACGGGTTAGCTTAGAAAGAAGTCGCTTTCGCTCGCGGCCCGGCACATTGGATGAGTCCCTCATGAGATCCCAGAAACGACGTAACCCCAGCCGTGCATTGCTCCTCCTGGCACTGGCGGCGGCGTGTTTTCCAGTCCTTGCCCTCGCCGACTGGGTCAGCCTGCGAAACGGAGATCACCTGAGAGGCATCGACCTCCAGAAACATGGAAAAGGGTACCGTTTCACACTCGAAAACGGCGAGGTCCGCTACATTGATGGGAAAGAGTTCTTCCACCTCGAGAAGAGCCCGGCCAGCGAGCGACTCACCTTCCGCGGCAAGAAGATCACCCTGCGAAAAAAAATATCCATCCTGCAAAAAGAACTGCTCGAACAGCTGGTCGGGCGAGTGAAAGATGTAGAGACCTGGGCCAGGGGAGAGGTGGCGATCGCCAGGCTGAAAAAAAAGCCGGGAAACGCCGCGTTAAAGAAAAATCGAGTGATCGTCGGAGCGTTTCCCCTGCCTGGCCTGAAGAAGCAGGATCAAAAACTCGGCGCCGTGATTGAAAACGGTAACAAGGCCAGGGAGAAGACCCTGCGGCTTCCGGAGCATACGCAGGTCGAGGTCCTGTCCCGGGTCCTCGCCGGAAGCCGCCTGGCCGCTGCCCGCAGGCTGGCCTCCAGGGAGCTGGGAAAACATGCCTCCTCGAACAGCGTAGCCGGCCTGGCGCGTGCGGCCATGGTCGATGATTACCGAAGCATTCGAGACCAGAGCCTCAACTCGCTTAAGAAAATCAATAGCGAGCAGACCGCCATGTTTTTCACGCCGGGGCTGAGAAACGAGAATCCCCATGTAAGGACCAGGGCGGCCAATGCCATCTCCGTGTTCCCCAACCGGGCGGCGGTGCCCGAACTGCTGACCACGATGCGCATGACCTGGAGCGGCTTCGGACGGGCCTTCACCATGCAGGTCACCCAGCGCAGCTATATCGCCGATTACGAACTGGTCTCCGGAGGCACGGGATTCTCCATCGTCGAGGTCGCTGACCCCGTGATAAAAACCAACCTCGAAGGAGTCGCTCTCGACGTCAAGGTTCGGCAGGTAGAGATGATCGCGCGGGTCAGGGCGCTCCACAAGATCACCGGCCAGGATTTCGGAACCAACGTCAGAGCCTGGGAACAGTGGTGGGCAAAAAACCGGAACAACTGACGCCTGCCGGACGCGGCGTAAAAGAACAAACCCTAAATCTACAAGGAGCGTTGAAGTTGACTCAAAAGCAGCATCTGTTTTTCTTTCTGGCGGCAATACTGATCGCGGGAGCGGGAATCTTCGCCCTCTCACACAGGTTCCAGACGGGATGGACCGGCGATGGCTCGACAGCGGCGGATGAATGCGCCTGCTCTTCGTCGACAGCCCTGGCTCTTACCCCCACTGAAGAAACAGGAAAAAAAGCCGCGGCCGACAAATATCCCAAGGCGGATCCCGAGAAAGGCCACATCGAGGGTGTCGTCATCCTCAAAGGAGCGGCGCCGAAGCTCGAGGCTGTACCCGGAGTCCCCGCCAACAACAGGGACAAGGCCATCTGCGAAAAACACTTCAAAGATGAGAGACTCGTCCTCGGAAAGGACAATGCGATCCGTGACGTGGTCCTCACCCTCGCGGACATGAAGAAGAGCCGCAAGAAACCGAAGGCGAAAACCATCCAGCTCAACAACAAGGGCTGCCTGTTCTCTCCTCATATCGTAGCCATGGCGGTGGGATCCACCCTCGAGGTCGTCAACTCGGATTCCGTTCTCCACAATACCCGCGCGGTGCTCGAAATGAACTTCAACCGCGCCATCGGCGCCGGCCAGAGCTTCAAGGAGAGGGCCCGCAAGGAAGGCTTCGCGCTTGTCCAATGCGACTTTCACCCCTGGATGAACGCCCAGGTGCATATTCTTCCCCACGCCTACTTTGACGTGAGCGATGCGGGAGGCAAGTTCAAGATCATGAACATACCCCCCGGGACCTACACCCTGGAGGCTCGCCACGAGGTGCTGGCCCCCTTCTTCGTCGAGAAGAAACCCCTGAAGAAGGTAACCATCAAGAAAGGCGAGACCCTCAAGCTCACCTTCGAGATCGAGGCGCCGAAGGAGTAGTCCGCCGCGCTTCACCAGGAGAAAACCTGCCGGGTGTCAGTCCGGCAGGTAGCGTCCGGCAAACCCATCGATCCCGACTCCTACACGGCCGGGAAGCCTTCTCCTCGCCAGCTCGACCATTCGGTCTCGATAGGAAAGTTCTGTCGAGCCCGGATGAAGCGATTCCATCTTCGCAGGCAGAGGGGTCCGCCTGGTACGGCTGCCGGAGGGGCTTCCATCTCCTCCGATGAAATGATCAAGCACCACGGCATCGGCGCACTCGGCGATGCGTTCGAAAAAGACCTCCTCATCCCGGATCGGCAACAGGGGAGCAACCGTGACCACCGTTTCAATGCCGGCCTTGCGGAGCCGGCGCGCCGCCTCAAACCTGGAATCGATGCTGCTGAAGGACGCGGGCAGGCCGGGAAGCTCTTCCCGGTCGGTCTCGATGGAAACCTGCACACGAAGCGCGCAGCGTTCGCCAAGCGCCTGGAGCTGGCCGAGATGATCCAGCACGAGATGGCTATGGGTCTGGACGATGAGGACATCAGGCGGAGCCTCTCCCATCGCGCTCAGCAGGGCGCGGGTAACTCCGCAGCGCGACTCCTGCGGAACAAAAGGCTCCGTCGAACTGGAGAGAAAGATTGAGAAGCTTCCCCGGTGCTTCCTCGCCCAGCGGCTCTCCACCCGACAGTTCTCCAGGTAGGACTCGCCAGCGTTCTCCCTCGCCTCCAGAAAGGTTCCCCATTCTTCACCCCTGGTGAGATAGTGATTGTGACGCACATAGCAGCCCACCCCGCACAGCGAGCTCCCGAGGCTGCAGCCCCGATAGGGTTGCGCCGAATGTGAACTGACAGTCTCGAGGTATCCCGTCGTCCGGGTCAGTATGTTCCCGATCAGGGCGCTTGTTACCTTCAAATATTCAGCCTCGCTGACGCCAGGCGGCGCTCAATTGGCTCCCTGGCGAATCCAGCTCTCGATGAGATGCATATCGGCGGCACCGAGATAGCCTCCATTGAGCGGCATCCTCGCTCCCTCTCCCAGCGCCCCCCCCCTAAGCTGGGTGCCCCTGAGCTTGCGCCAGAGGTAACTTCTTCCCGGCAGGTAGGGCCTGATATGGCGTGGAGAGATGGAATCAAATTCAGGTCCCGCCGCGTAGACATTAACGATATTGCGCCGGGTACTCTCGGGGTCAGGGTCAACCAGGACGAGTCCCCTTTCGGGACCCGGATCCTCGTGGCAGCCCGTACAGTTGCGCGTCCAGATGGGCTGGATCACCTCGGCGTAATCAACCCGGGACTCGAGAATGTAGCTTATCGTCCGCGATACGCTATTGCTGGAGGTGCCAATGCTGATTTCGAGCTCGGTGTTGCCGACCGTCGGCAGTCGGGATCCGACCAGCCGCATCGAATAGCGGCCCGCCTGCCCTGCCACGGGGATAAACCTCGAAGACAGGTCCGCCCCCGCCGGGAAAGGAGGATCTGCCAGCACGCTGAGCGAAGACGCGTCAACCGCCGGGCCTCCCCGTGGATTGGAGGCCGCCTCGATGACAAGATAGGCGCTCTCACCAGGCGTCACCCTGGCGTTCCCGCTGCCGGCCTCGTGCTGGGCGGCAGCGCCGGAAACAGCGGCGCCTTCTTCCACCCAGGCGAAGAGCTCAGGAACCCGAGACGGCTCTACCCGAAGGACGGTCTCCACCACAGCCGAGGAGGAGCAGGACTGGTCGGTCACGACCGCCGTAAACCGATAGACCCCTGGAACCGGACTCCAGGGAGCAGCCCCGCCAACCCGCATGGTTACATGATCCAGCAGGTAGATCCTGTCGCTCCAGGTCTCGACCTCGGTCGCGAACCGGGAGGCCAGGTTCGTCCCGGCCGCTATTCCGCCCGCAACGGGATCACCCAGGTCCGCGTCGCAACGCACGGCAAGACTCGAAGGGTCGACTCCCGCGGCGGCGGCAAAAGCGAAGGGGGCGCGGGTCAACTCGTTTCGCCTGGCCTCGACCATGACAGCGAACGCCGTTCCCTCCGCGACGACAAACTCCCCCGCCTCGTTCCGCTCCACCAGCGCGCGCCCTCGCTGACGTACCCCCGGGGCAAAGGCGGAGATTACGCGCAATTCAGCCGCAGGAGGATGCTCACCGGCCTCCTGCCCATCTTCGCAGCCCAGGCCATCCTCGGTAGGGTCGGACCCCGGGCAGGTGGTAAAAGGAGAAGGCGGCGGCAGCTCGTTACCTCCAAGGAAGAGAAAATTCAGGATGAAGATCCCATCCGTAAGATCAAGCGCGCCATCATCTGTAGCATCGGCTCCGTCATCGCAGCCCGGAGCGGAACCCCCCAGGAAGAGATAGTTGAAGAGATAGACCGCGTCTGAAAGATCAACATCACCATTGAGATCGACATCTCCGCGGTAAAAAAGCTCGTCCGCGCCGAGGTCTCTCCGCCCAGTGAAGACCACCGAAACAATCAGTAAAACAACCAGCGGCGACAGCTTGAACATCTTTTCCTTCATGCACGTCCCCCTTGAGGCAGGCGGCGCGAAGCCCCAGGCAGGCTTCTACGCAAGCGGAGGCAAGGATCCAGGTCCGACGAAAATCAACAGGCTTACATGCTCCCGAGAGCACCCCTGCTATCTTGAACCCCGCCCGGCGTCAGTACACTAAAAAATAATCGGCGGATCATTCACGCCTCAGTGGGCGTTCTCGAAAAAAAACGAGACTTTCTCCCGTGGCGGGGTTTCACTTGAGTAGGACAACAATCCCGGGGCCTGTCGTCCTTCAATACTCTTTTGTTTTCCCTCATCACTGACCGGGGCTGCTCGGAGAACCATCCGAAACCAGCAGCCGGGGCAAGTTGCAGCCGGTCATTGCCAGGGTGAAAGGACGATCATATGACTGATCGATCGAGGCTTGATCATTGCGGCTGGACAGGGACCCGGGGATCACCGCCAGCTTGCTCGGGAGGCCTGGTCGCGGCAGCCGCGCTGTTGCTGGCCGCGTTCTGCTGGCAGACCGCCGGTGCCCAGGATGGCGGCAATGGAACGGAAAACACCGACCAGTACTTCCGCCAGATCCAGTTCCGCAGGGGTGACTTCAACATCGACGGAAACGTTGACGTCTCCGATGCGCTGGGAATATTCAACTATCTCTTCCTGGGCGGAGCCGGGACGCCATGCGAAAACGCCGCGGACAGCAACAAGGATGTCTCGATCGACCTCACAGATGGCGTGCATATCCTCGGATATCTCTTCATGGGCGGAGCGCCCCCGGCATCTCCGGGTCCTGTTGAATGCGGAGTCGAAACCTCGGCGAGCTCGCTTCCCTGCAGATCGTACTACCTCTGCGGAAGCGACCTGCCCCTGATCACCCATGTACTCAACAGGATCACCTTCGGGGCGACAGAGGAGCTCCTTACCAGGATCCAAACGAGGAGCGACCTGCTGGAATACATCGATGAGCAACTGAGCTTCCCCGGCAACTATGCGCAGGCCGTGGATGAGCCGGAGTTGCGGGAGCTGATCACCCGGCTCGAGATCGGCTCGGTCCCGGAGGGACGGTTCCGCAACCAGATCATCGAGAGGCTCAAGGCCATGCTCATACTCGATGCCGCCTACAGCCGCTGGCAACTCCTGCACAAGCTCACGGTCTTCTGGAACAACCACTTCCACACCGAGGTCGGCACCCTGCAGCAGAACTTCTTCAGCCGGGGAGGACGCGGCGGCACCTCCAACAGGGCGACTGAAGAGCTCTTTATCGCCATGGACAGCGACGGCTCGGAATTTATCGACGAGGCCGAGTGGAATACCGTCCAGCAAGCCCATCCGGGGCTCGCCCCCTGGGGCGTCTTCAACCGGATGACGGCAGATGGCCAGGTCACGCTGGAGGAGTTCATCGACCAGCGCAACATCGCCTGGTGGAAATACGCCAGGGTCCAGAACCAGCGCGCCGTTTCGGCGGCCATGGAGCAGCGCGAATACGACTATTTCCGCCAAAACGCCTTCGGAAATTTCGCCGACCTGCTCGAGGGCTCGGCCAAAAGCGTCGCGCAGGTGATCTACCTGAACAACTATGAGAACGTGGTCTCGGCGCCAAACGAGAACTATGCGAGGGAATACCTCGAGCTTTTTTCACTCGGCGTCGATCACGTCTACACCCAGCGCGACATCGAAGAGCTGGCGAAGGTCTTCACCGGCTGGAATGCAGGCTGGCAGCTTCGCTCTCTCTACGATGCGAACGATGTGCTCTTCATCGGAAATCCCGGGGGACAGGATTTTCCTCTCAACACCAGGGAGAATGGCGGGGATGTTTTCAACTTCCCCGACCTCCGCTACTGGTCGGATGAAGACTACACCTGGGCCTTCCACTTCGGAAATCCCGGACGGCCACGCCGCGGCCAACCGCCCCCCAGCGACGATGGACACGACTGGGCGAGGAAGGACCTCTTCCTCCCCCTCTATGGCGGAGTGGATTCACTCGGCAACCCCGTCTCTCCCCTGCTCAGCGTTCAGATCCCGGCCAATGACACCGACCAGACCGCGGCCGCCGCCATGAGCGAATTCGACAATGTCCTAGAGGTGACCGTCAGTCTCCGCGACTGCGCCAAGTTCATATCTACCAAGCTTATCCAATTGCTGGTGACGGACGATATCACAGCGCTGAGCAAGACCTACGATATGCCCGAAGATCTCCAGGATATCTTCGACTCGGTCGATCTCGACGGCAATGGCCGCCTGGACGCAGGGGAATGGTCCGAGCCCACTCCCGACCTTCCAAACGGAAGGCCGCCGGCAATTCTCGCAACGCTTGATGCCGACGCAGATGGCCTCGTCACCTCGCTCGAATACCAGGAGCCTGACATGCTCCTCGATGCGATTGCCGCCTGGCAGACCTCCGGAGGGGAAATCAGGCAGGTTCTGCGGAGCATCCTCTTTTCCGATGAATTCCTGAGCCTGAAATTCTACCGAGCGAAGATCAAGGATCCCTTTGAGAGCGTCGTCAGCACCCTTCGAGCCCTGGATGTCGATGTCGTCAGCCAGGATCTCGTCGGCATGGTAGGCGACATCGAAACGGCAGGAATGGAGCAGTTCGAGTTCTCCGACCCTACGGGTGAATCCGAGCTGGGCTTCGACTGGTTGCACACCGTAGGCCTGCTGGAGAGGTTTAAATTCGTCAATCGTGTGGCAAACCCGCCAACTCCCAGGGATTCGAGGGGAAGCTGGAACCCGCGCAACCTCATCAACCGTTGGCGGTTGACGAATGACGATTCCGTGATCAATTACTTCAACCTCCTGCTCTTTGGAGGCGACCTGCTCCTGCCACACCAAACGCTATCGAAAGCGAGCTACGGCAACGGCAACAACCCGGAAAATCGTATGCGTTACGCGGTCAGCTACCTTCTGAGCCTGCCTCCGTTTCAAAAACAATAGGACTAGTGGAAAGCCAACGAGTAGAATCTAATCAGCCCTTTATCATGTGAGGTTTAACCATGAACATCAGCACGCGCTCAGTCAACCGGAGGCACTTCCTGAAGGCGGGAGCCCTCACCTTCGGCGCCCTTGGAATGGGCAGCATGGCGCCTTTTCTGCAGAAATCCCTCGCCGGCGATCTGCCGCCGGGGAAAAAGCTGCTCTTCATCTTCCTGCGGGGAGCCATGGACGCCGTCCAGGCCGTCATACCCTACGGTGACCAGGGACGCGGCTCAGCCAAGAGCTACGCCCAGGCCCGGCCGAACATCGGAATCGACCAGGACGATGCCCACTCCCTCAATAACTTCTGCAGCCTGAATCCCGCCCTGCAGGGAGACGGCGAGACAGACCCAAAGGTACACGATATCTTCAACGGAGATATCGATGCCCGGGGAGCCAACCTGGCCTTCCTCCATCGGATCGGCTACCAGAACCAGAACCGGTCACATTTCTCCAGCCAGCAGTTCTGGGAGAACGGAGTTCCTGGTAACGTCAGGCTCGAAGAGGGAATCTTCAACCGCTACGTCACGAGCTACCTTGACGAAGAGCGCCCTCTCCAGGCCGCGACCCTCAGCGGCAACCAGATGGTCCTGATGAAAGGCGAAACCCTGATCCCTGTCATCGGCGACATCAACAGCCTCCAGTTGGCCGGCAATGTCCAGCTCGGCGACTTTCCGACGGCGGATAACCCGCTCGGCACGGGACTTAAGGGCGCCTACGGCCAGGCTGGCTACAACCAGGGAATCAAATACAATAAGAAGACCTACGACACCGGGGTTGCGCTGTTGAACAACCTCCAGTTTTTCCAGGACAATGTGCTCAACAGACCCTATTTCCCGGCGGCCAACGCCAGGCCCTACTTCGATGCAATCGGCAACAACGGATTCAGGAATAACATCCGCGACAGCGCAAGGCTCCTGAAACAGGTTGATGACATCCAGATCGTCGGCTGCAACCAGGGAGGCTATGACACCCATGGCGGCGAGGATACCCGCTTCCCGGTTCTCATGCGGGATCTCGGCCTCGCCCTCACCGGCCTCTACCACGACCTCGCGGACATCTGGGACGACGTCCTGGTGGTCACGATGTCAGAGTTCGGTCGCACCAGCCAGGAGAACGGCAACCGCGGCACCGACCACGGAGAGGCCTCGCTCTGCTTCGCCATGGGCGGCGCGGTCAATGGAGGCGTCTACAATTGCAACCGGGCCTCCTGGGCCAACGGTGATCTCTTCAGCACGTCCAACTCACGCTATGTCGCCCACAAGACCGACTACAGGAATGTCTACAACGAGATCCTCAGCCGGCACCTTGGCGACCCGGACGAACAAATGGGCTCGATCATTCCAGGCTACGAAGACCTGGTAAGCCGCGACCGAAACGGTTACTTCGACCCACTCAACTTTATCAATGCCTGAGCCTGGAAAATCCCAGGATCAAGCGGCGCGCCTTGCAAAAGCGGAGCGCGCCGCTTTTTTTTACTGCTGGAGAGCCTCAACTTCCGAGAAAACTGCACTTTTCGGAAATCTGCTGCTCCTGTAGCAGTCAAATCTTTACCTCGGACAGGTGGAGAAAGATAATGCAGGGCTGTAGCTGAAGTAATATGTCCAGACCGATGTCCAATTTCGCGGCAAGCGGCGGACCTAGGGCATGTGCGTTGTAATCATCAAGGATAGACCGAACGGAAAATCGCTTTACGGCCGCGGAAGCATCGGGCCTCCCCCCGCCAGGCTGACAAGATCCTACAATCATTCGGCTTAATGATGCTGGAACGCTGTCGCCGCAGATAAGATGATAACCATTCCTTCATCCGGCAGCTTGAACTCGCAACTCCTGCTTATTCTCCCTGATCCATTTCAAACATGACCAACACCAATAAAATGACTGGCTTACCTTCGACGTTCCTGCTGTTGGTAGTACTGGCTCTCCTCAGCGGCTGCGACAGCTCTGCAACGGAGGCGGCCCACAGCCTGGCAACTGACGCGGCTCCCGCCCTGGAGCAATTGGCCGCCGAGCTCGAAAAACTTCCTGAACTTGAGCAGCAGTCGGCCGAGCGGGTGGCCAAACATATCGCGGCCTCCTCTCGTGAAGACGCTGTCAAGCTGGCGGATGCCATCAGGGCAGTGAAGGCCGCCCCCAGGAGCTCGAGCGCGGAAAAGCGGCCCGTCCCGATCACCACCAGGCTGGCCACCCAGGGCGACATATCGAGCTACTACAAGACCAATGCAACCCTCGAGGTCGACAAGGATGCTGACATCGTGTCCAGGGTGAGCGGTCTGGTAAAAACGATCACCGTCGAAGAAGGCGATGAGGTCGCGACTGGCGCGGTTCTTCTTGAAATAGAAAATGACGAATACAAACACCGTGTCACCCTGGCCAGCGCCAAGACCCAGAATCTCAAATCGAAAAGGGATCGGCTGAAGGCCTTGACCGATGACCTCGTCTCCGCCCAGGAGAGAGAGACGGCCGAAACGGACTACAATACCGCGGTCGCAGAGATGGAACTCGCGAAGCTCAGCCTCTCCTATACGACTGTGCGGGCTCCCTTTGCCGGCAAGGTTGTCGAGCGCATGGTCGACCCCGGGCAGAAAGTCGGCAACGACACGCCTGTTTTCCACCTGTCGGATTTCAGGTCGCTGCTGGCCAAGGTCTACGTACCCTCCAAGGAGTTCAAGAATCTGAAAATCGACCAGGGCGTCAATCTCGTCCTCGACAGCTCGAAGGAAGTCATGAAGGGTCGGATCAAGCTGGTCAGCCCGGTCATCGATCCCGCCACAGGCACGATCAAGATTACCGTGGAGGTGTCCGATTACCCCGCCAATACCCGCCCCGGAGATTTCTCCGAGGTCCAGGTCATCACCGACACCCACCCGAACGTGGTCCTCGTTCCCCGCTTCGCGGTCATCACCGACCACGATGAACAGGTCGTCTTCATCGCTACCGAAGACGATACCGCCGAGAGACGCCCCGTAGAGATCGGCTATACAGATGATGACCACGCTGAGATCACCAGTGGAATCAAGGTTGGCGAGCGAGTCGTCGTAAAAGGCCAGCGACGGCTTGAAAACGGCACCATCCTGAAGATCCTCGATGATGGTTCCAAGGCGCCGGAAGTGTCCCAGGGCGCCCCGGAGAGCCAGAAGAAGAAAAGACCTGGCCCGAAGGGGTATAAGAGGAAATGATTGTCGCCGGAGCCGTCAGGCGAAGGGTGACCGTAGTTATGGCAGTCCTGGCTGTCGTCGCTTTCGGTTTCGTGGGCTATTCTCGGCTTTCAGTCGAGCTCTTCCCCGACATCTCCTACCCGTCCATCACGGTACAGACCGACTTCCCTGACACTGCTCCCCAGGAAGTTGAGAACCTGATATCACGCCGAATCGAGGAGGCCGTCGGTGTCCTCAGCGGCCTGCAGAGTGTCCATTCCGTCTCCCGCTCCGGCAGCTCGGAGGTCCTCCTCGAATTCGAATGGGGTTCGAATATGGATGACATGTCGATGGAGGTCAGGGAAAAGATACAACGCCTGCACCTGCCGCGAGAGGCTGAGACCCCGATCGTTCTGCGCTTCGATCCAAGCCTTGACCCGATCCTGCGCCTGGCGCTCTCAGGGCCGGGCGACCTCGGTTCCCTGCGCTACCTGGCCGAGCGAAGGATCAAGCAGGCTCTTGAAACCCGTCCCGGAGTCGCCGCAGCCCAGGTGGCGGGCGGTCTCGAAGAGGAAATCCAGATCGAGGTGGACCAGGAAGGACTGGCCGCCAGGGGAATTACGCTCGAAACCGTCCAGGCCATCGTCGGGGTCTCCAATCTCAACCTCCCCGGGGGCTCCCTGCGCAGCAACGAGAGACACTATCTCGTGCGTACGATCAACGAATTTGAAAACCTCGATGAGATCCGCAACCTGGTCGTAGCCCAGCGGGGAGGCGCAGCCATCCGCCTCTCCGACGTTGCGAAGGTGACACGGGGAGCAAAAGAACGCGAGATCATCACCCGCATAGATGGCCGGGAATCCATCGAGATCTCCATCTACAAGGAGGGCGATGCGAATATCGTAGCCACCGCCAATGACGTCAAGAATGTCATCGCGCAATGGCAGGAGAAGCTCAAAGCCGAGAACAATACGCTGACCATCCTCTTCGACCAGTCGATCTTCATCTCCCAGGCCGTTGGCGAGGTTCGCAAGGCGGCTCTGATCGGCGGCGCCCTGGCGATCATTATCCTCTTCTTCTTCCTGCGGGACATCCGAAGCACCCTGATCGTCGCCACCTCGATCCCCATCTCGGTAATAGCGACCTTCATGGTCATGTACAAGATGGATGTCTCGCTCAACCTGATGTCCCTGGGAGGCCTGACACTCGGTCTCGGTATGCTGCTGGACTCATCCATCGTCGTGCTCGAATCGATCTTTCGCAAACGCCAGCAGGGAGCCCCCCTCCGGGAAGCCTCCATCGAGGGAACCACCGAGATCGCCCCGGCGGTAATTGCCTCGACCCTGACAACGGTGGCCGTATTCCTGCCGATCGTCTTTGTCGAAGGTGTCGCGGGGCAGATGTTCAGAGACCAGGCTCTCACGGTGACGATCAGCCTCTGCGCATCGCTGCTGGTAGCCGTCACCCTCATCCCAATGCTCAGCTCCCTGGGAAGCAGGAGAGACAAGAAAGCCGCGGAGAAGCGGGAAAAAGTCAGCGAGGACAAGGTATTTACGCTGGGTGTTATCTCACGGGTCTACGACCTCAGCGCGAAAAAAATGCTGGCCGCCCCGGTCACCTGCCTGGCAGCCGCCTTTGCCCTGCTCGCCCTGTCATTTGTTCTCCTCAGGGGAATCGGCACCGAGCTGATCCCCCAGATGAGCGAAGGCGAATTCTATTTCGAGGTCAGCCTGCCCGAAGGCAGCGCCCTCAAGGCAACTGACGATATTGTCCTGCGGATGGAAAAAGAGGCAAAGACCTCCGGGCTGGGTATCGAGCGCTCCTACTCCACCAGCGGCAGCCGCCTGGTAAGCGGCGGGATGTCGCTGAACACCATGGGCGAGAACCTCGGCCAGATCAACTTCGTGATGAAAGACAGGGGTGACGATCGGGGAGAAAAGACCGCCATCGAAAAGCTGAGGGAGAGCTATACGAACATTGAAGATCTTGACGTGAAATTCAGGCGTCCGTCGTACTTCAGCCTCAAGACTCCCATCGAGATCATCCTGTTTGGTGACCAGATCGAAGCGCTCGAGAACCGCGCGCTGGAAATGATCCGGCAACTGGATGGAGTCGAGGGGCTCGTCGATGTGAAATCATCCCTGGAGGCGGGAAGTCCCGAGCTGCGAGTCATTTTTGATCGTGAACGGATCGCATCGTTCGGACTCGACATCCGGTCGCTCACATCCACCTTGAGAAACCGTGTGCTGGGCGTGATCCCCACTCGTTTCCGTGAGCGGGAACGCCAGATCGACATCCGGATCCGCAACCCTGAAAAGGATCGGTCGAAGATCACAGACATCCGCAACCTGATCATTCCGGGCCCCAGCGGCTCCAAGCTCCGCCTGCAGACGGTCGCGGAAATTCGTGAGTCCCGCGGGCCTGCGGAGATCCATCGCCTGAAACAGCAGCGCGCCGCGGTCATCACCGCCAACCTGAAGAAGGGATACAGCCTCGGAAGAGCTATCGGCGAGGTCAAAAAAATCATCGCCAGGCAGCCGGCGGAAGAGCAACTCGCAACCGAGCTGGGCGGGCAGAACCGGGAGATGGAGATCTCTTTCAACAGCATGATGTTCGCCCTCTGCCTGGCGATCTTCCTCGTCTACCTCGTCATGGCATCGACATTCGAGTCCTTTCTCCACCCGTTTATCATTCTCTTCACCATCCCGCTCTCCCTGATCGGAGTGGTTGCCGGGTTGTATCTCACGGGAACCACCATCACCGTCATCGTCCTGATAGGATCGGTCATGCTCGCGGGAATCGTGGTCAACAACTCCATCGTTCTCATCGACGCGATCAACCGGTTGAGGAGAAAGGGCACCGCTAAATTCAACGCGGTGCTCACAGCCGGACACATGCGGCTGCGCCCCATCCTCATGACCACCCTCACCACCATCCTGGGGCTGGTCCCTATGGCCTTGAGCTGGGGCGAAGGCGCCGAGTTGCGCACGCCGCTGGCCATCACCGTCATCTCGGGTCTCCTCTTCAGCACTCTCATCACCCTGTTGGTCATCCCGGCGGCCTATATGCTCGTACCCTCCCGCATCGAACCTGATGCGGCAGAGGTGCAGGAAGGCGACTCGCCATGACCCTTCCCGAGCTCGCCATCCGCCGCCATGTCACCATGCTGATGATCCTCGTGAGCATCGTCGTTCTCGGCGGCATCTCGCTAACACGGCTGCCGCTGGCTTTCATGCCGGATTTCGAGGAGCCCGAGGTCATGGTGAGGGTTCGCTATCCGGGCTCGGCTCCCGAACAGGTTGAGTACATGATCACGCGCCCGATCGAGGACGCGATGGGGTCCCTCGATGGGATCAAGACAATCTGGTCACGCTCAGAGGACTGGGGCTCGATCATTCGCCTCGAATTCGAATGGGGGTCCAACATCCATCTCGCCAAGGTGGAGATCTGGGAAAAGCTCGACCGAATCCGCAGAGATCTCCCCGAAGACATCCAGGAAATATCCGTCATGGATGACTGGGACGACAAGGATGCCGAAGACCCCATCCTGGAGGGCCGGCTCAGCTTCAAGCACAACCCGAAAAACGCCTACGACATTGTCGATCGCCGAATCGTGCGCCCGCTGCAGAGAGTACCCGGCGTCGCCCAGGTGAAGCTCGAGGGCATCTCTCCGCGCGAGGTGCGGGTCAACCTCCGTCTTGCGGACCTCGAGGCCCACAACATCAGCATCCGTGATGTCCGCAGGCTCATCGATGCGAACAACTTCGACCAGTCGCTTGGAAAACTCACTGATTCAGACCAGGTTTACCAACTGCGCATGACCGGCGCCTATTCCGATGTGGAACACATCCGGGATCTTGCCCTCAGAGGCGATGGCCTGCGCCTGAGAGACATCGCCGAGGTCACCTTCCAGGAACGCGAGCATCGAGAGGCGCGCCACCTCAACGGAAAAGCCGCGATCGGGATCTCCATGAGCGCAGAGCCCAAGGCCAATGTCCCCGAGGTCTGTGAGGCGCTGCAGGTCCGGATCCGCGAATTGCAACAGGACCCCCAGCTCCAGGATCTGCTCGTAAAAGAAGGCGGCTTCCTTGTCTGGATGGACCGGGGAGCGGAGATCAGGCGAACCCTCAAGGACCTGCTGATGAGCGGTATCTACGGCGCCCTGCTAGCCAGCATCGTGCTCTACATCTTCCTGCGCAGGTTCTCGACAACCCTGATCTCGGTGCTGTGCATCCCCTTCTCCCTCATCGTCACCTGCGCCTTCATGTGGAGCCAGGACACATCACTCAACACCTTGAGCCTCCTGGGGCTGATCGTCGGCATCGGCATGCTCGTGGACAACGCGGTGGTCGTTATCGAGAGCATCTTCCGCTACCAGGAGATGGGCTACGACAGCAAAACCTCGTCCCGTATTGGAGCCCGCGATGTCTCCACCGCGGTCATCGCCGCGACGCTGACCTCGGTGATCACCTTCCTCCCGCTGGTCTTCAACAAATCCAGCGAGCTCAATATCTTTCTCTCCGAGATCGGCATCACGATCTGCATTACCCTGCTCGCATCGCTCTTTATCTCCCAGACCCTTATCCCGCTGGCAACCTCCTGGGTCATCAAGGCCCGGGTTCGTAAAAAACAGGCGTGGATTCTATGGCTGGAGAAGCGCTATGTGCGCCTGCTGAAGTTCAACCTTCGCAACAGGTGGCTGACCCCGCTGATCCTCGCGGCCATGGGCGTCTCGACCTACTACCCCTGGTCGACTGTCGACATGGACTTCGGACACTCCCGGATAGCCTCGTACGCCGAGATCCGCTACGACTACTCTGAAAGCGCCAGCATGCAGGCGCGGGAGAAGATGATCAACAAGGTGGAGGCTGTCCTCGAACCCCATCGAGAGGAACTGCTCGCCAAGAATATTTACAGCTACTGGAGTGAGCACCACACCATGACCCGTATCTACCTCAAAGATGGAATGGTCAACGAGGCCAACATCGAGAAGGTTCGCAACCGGGTCGAGAAGCTGCTCCCCCCGATCCCGGGTCTCGAGTTCAAGCTTGCCGAGCCGAAGGTCTCCTACCGCAGGGGCGGCCATCGTCGGCTGGTTGGAGTCCAGGTCACGGGTGAAAATATCGAGGTCATCAAGATCTGGGCCGAGAAGATGCGGGATCGATTCAGGGGGATCGAGGGGCTGGAACACACCTGGTCAACCCATGAAAGAGAGAAGACCGAGCTTCATCTCGAGTTCAACCGGGAGGCCGCCTCCAGCTACGGCGTCTCAGCGTCGGCTGTGGCCGAAACCGTGGGCCTCACCTTCCGGGGAAGGCACCTGTCCAGGTTCAGGACTCCCTACGGCGAACGTGAGATGCGCCTGACCCTCGATGAAAAAGAAACCGAGAGCCTCTCCCAGCTCCAGCAATTGCCGATTGTCTCCTCTGGAAGCAGGAAGGTCCCCATCGCCGCCGTCGCCGATGTCAACCGGCGCCGCGGACGCTACCGCATCGAGCGCGAAGACCGCCTGACGAGTATCTGGGTCGGAGGCCACTACCCGAAAGGGCAGACGGCCGAGGACTACACCGAGGCTATCGAGGAGGCCCTGGCCGATATCCAGCTCCCCCCGGGCTACACCTGGAACTTTCACAAAGAGACAAAACAGAAACAGGAGCGTTACTGGGAATTCGCCGAGAGCCTCATCCTAGCCCTGATCCTTATCTTCGCGGTCATGGCCGGCCTCTTCGAGTCTGTACAGCGGGCCATCGCGTTGATGATCGCCCTGCCTTTCGCTCTCTCGGGAGCCTGGTGGACCCTCTACCTGACCGGAACGGATTTCGACCGGCCCGCATCCGTCGGCCTGCTGCTGCTGATCGGCATCGTCGTCAACAATGGCATCGTGCTCATCGAACATATCAACTCCTACCAGCGAAAGGGCAGCTCACGCCAGGCGGCCATGCTCCGCGGCGGTAGAGAGCGTCTGCGGCCCATCCTGATGACCGCGCTGACCACCATTCTCGGATTGATCCCGATCATCATCCAGCGACCGGCCCTCGGGGGGACCTATTATTACTCCATGGCGCTGGTCATCATCGGCGGAATCACAATCTCTACCTTCCTCACCTCGGTCCTGCTGCCAACGACGGTAACCATCATCGAAGATCTGCCGGGCTGGGTACGGGGGTTCTTTTCCAGCATCTTCCGCCCGCGCGCGGCCGCCGAACCGGTACAGGAAGACGCGGGCTAATCCAGCGCCGCGAAGCCCCGCTGGAGATCTTCCCAGAGATCCTCGGGATCCTCTAATCCCGCCGACAACCGCACAAGGTTCCGCGGCAGGTCGAGCCGAACTCCCTTGCCCCTGGCCACCTCCGGCAGGATCGAAGAGGGCAGGGCGAGACTCTCGAAGCCCCCCCACGAAACCCCCAGCAGGAAGAGCTCCAGCGCATCGCAAAAGCGCTCCGGCTCTCCATCCAACAGGAAGGAGAAGAGGCCGCTGGCTCCGGAAAAATGGCTGCGATAGATCCCGTGTCCGGGGAAGAAGGGATTGGCCGGATGCAGGACCTCCAGCACCCGGGGATGGCCCATGAGCTTGTGGCTGAGAAAGAGCCCGTTGTCCTGGTGGCGCTGCATCCTCAGGGAGAGGGTTCTCAGGCCGCGAACCGCGAGGAAGGCATCGTCCGGAGAAACGCAGCCGCCGAGCAGGACAGCCGTCTTTCGAACCCGCTCGATGAGTTCACCGCTGCCCGCGACCATCCCGAGCAAAAGGTCGGAATGCCCCGAGAGGTACTTCGTCCCCGAGTGCAGGCTGAGATCGATTCCGAACCGGGCAGGCTTCTGGTAGATCGGGGTCGCCCAGGAATTGTCCACCACCGTGGGAATCGAATGAGCTCTTGCGACCTCGGCCACGGCCCCCAGGTCCGTCAGCTCGAAGGTGAGACTTGCCGGCGATTCGAGATAGACCAGGCGGGTGTTCTCCCTGAGGTGATCCTCCAATGCGACGAGCTCGGAAGGATCGACCAGGCTGACCTCCACTCCCAACGGCTCGATCATGTCCCGGGCCATCGAGAGGGTCGGTCCGTAGGCGCTGGCGGAGAGCACAAGATGATCACCGGCACGCAGGAAGCTGAAGAGCACCGCGCTGATCGCCGCCATACCTGAAGAGAACGCGATAGCCCCGGCGGTTTCCTCGAGCGCGGCCACCTTCTTCTCGAGTACGTCGATGGTGGGGTTGGCTACCCGGGTATAGACATAACCGTCTTTTTCTCCGCGCAGCACCTCCCCGAGACTTTTCGAGTCAGGAAAGGAGAAAAGGGAGCTTCTGTAGACCGGCGGCGCTATCGCTCCGGGAGCCCCCTCCCGGTCTTCCCCGAGGTGCTGTAGATCGGTATCTCGGCCGGGCACTGTCGATTAACGCTTCCTGGGGCCTCCCGCGGCCTGCTGGGGGTTTTTCTTTCGCAGGCGGATGTCGTCAACAAGGAAGTTAAAGGTCTTTCCCCCGGGCACCTGGATTCTGAAATCTGTGACAGCCTCCAGGGTAGCCCCGCCCTGGGATTTAAGGGAGGCGAGAGGAATCCGGACGTATTGCCAGGCTTTTGTCTTCTTGATCGGCACCTTGCTGATAAGAAAAGTTCGTACCGCCTGCCCTCTAGGAGCGACCGTTCTCGCGGCCGTACCTTTTTTCTTGGCGCCGCCGGCCGACATCACCACAGCCTCGGGAATGGCGGAGACCTGGAGCGCGATCCAGAACTCGATCGACTTGAACTGGCTCCAGTTCCTCGGAACATTGGCAATCTTCAACATGCCGGGCTTGCCATCCCTGGTGTTCTGCCAGCGCAGGCACTGGGTGCCGTTGGCGAGATAGGCTGGATCCTTGACGAAGCTCTTGCCGTACTTCGCGGAATAGAGGCTCGTATTGGCGAAATTAAAATTCTCGATCTCCAGGAACAGGGCGCCCTCGAGGTCTGTGAAGAGCTTCATCAAAGGCCCGCTGATGGGAGTCTCTCCATAACGCTGAAGCGCGATGAGAAGCTGGTCATAGGCCTCGTTCCAGAGATTACGTTTCTTGAGTTGCTCAATTTTCTTCAGGACAGACGAACCCTTGCAGCCCAGGATCCATTTATTCACCTGGGCCTTGCCCTCCTTGGTCCTGGCTCCGCTCAGAGCCTTCTTGAAGGATCTGGACGCATCCTTGTATTCTCCCGCCTCGAACTCCTTCTTGCCCTTGTCGTAGGACTCCTTGTACTTCTCAGATTTGAACTCAGGCTCAGGCGCCGGCCTGGAAGCGTCCGCCGTACCATCCTGGGCCAGGAGGGAACCAGCAGCCGACAGATAAACGACCGCCAGGCTGAGAACTATCACGGCAAATTTCAGGCTGAATTTCATTTCCGACATCCTCCGCTTTTGCATTGGTTCCCACATTTCGCCCTCTACAGTAATTGAAGCTATCCCAAGTTTCGAGTGTTCACTGGGAACCCATCGAAGGGATGAACACCTGGCTATTCTTTCTCCGGCGCCTCGGACGCGTCAAATTTCCGGTCCCCTGTATTCTCTGCCGGCTCTTCCTCCACTGGCTCAGTGAGCGCCTGGAGCCTGGCATCGAGCCCCTTGACCCGGGTGTCCAGCTGGCTCAATTGACTCTTCAACGACCTGTCGATCCTGGTGAGATCGCTGCTGAGCTTTTTAACCGCGCTGGAAACACCCTTCAACTCAGGCCCGAGTACCGCCACGGGATCCGGTTTAATTTCCGCAGGGGCCGCTTTTTTGGGTTCGCCGCTGCCTTCAATAACGAGGTAAAAAGTCACTGTACTGATAAATAATGTCGATAAAACCAGGATGATGAGTAATTTCGCCATTGCCCTGAGATTCTCCAAACTAATTGAAATATAAGGACTTGAGTCAACTATTCTAAACCACCCATTACCGGTTTAAGCATTTTTTTGATTCTTCAGAGGTTCTTTGCAGACTCTCTTGCACATCGCTCGTCTACCTGTATTTTGTTGGGGTCGGCACAAAAAGTGCCTGTATCCTTGCCCGTTCAGAGTTGGCTAACGGGCCCGGGAAAAACGAAGGAATATTCCAGAAGTGAACTTGATCATCGTCGGAGCTGGCGAGGTAGGGACCTATCTCGCCCGGATCCTGGCTCAAGAAGGCCACCACATAACGGTCATCGACAGCAGCGAAGCTGCCTGCGAAGAGGTGAACAAGCTCGATGGCATCACCGCCGTGAACGGCAATGGCTCGAGCACCAGCGCCCTCGAGGAGGCCGGCATCGAAAAGGCTGATTTCTTCATCTCCGTCACCAATCTCGACGAGGTGAACATGCTCAGCTGCATGAAAGCGAAAAAACTCGGCGATCCGATCACCATCGCCGGAATGCGCGACAGTACCTATTCTGATGAAAACTTCAAGCTGACTGAAGAAGACCGGAAACAGGACAAGAAGAAGAAAAAGAAGAAGAAGAAGAAGAAGAAAAAAGATCCTGACGAAGCGGGAGGCGAGGAAGAGCCCGAAAGTGAGAGCAATGGAGAGAAAGAAGGCGCCGCCAAGGACATGGGAATCGACCTGGTTCTTGGAACGGAAGACACTGTCGCCCAGCAGATTGGCAATATGCTGAAGAGCCCCGGGCTCTCCTCTCACCAGTTCCTCCATGATCGGCGCCTGGTACTCATCGAGAACTCCGTCAAGGATCACTTCTCCGGGATCGAGAAGAAGCTGAGCGAGTTGAAGGGCCAGATCCCCGAGCCCGGCAACCTGATCGCCATCCAGCGCGAGTCCGAGTTCATCATCCCGGATGGCGATACCGAGCTGCTGGAAAACGACCAGGTCTTCACGCTGACGGTAAACGACAAGGTTGACGAATATCTCGAGTTCTTCGGCTTCCCCAAGCAGGAGGTCCACCAGATACTCATCGTCGGCTGCGGAACGATTGGCTACCACACCGCCCGCCATCTCGAGCAGATCGGCTACTCTCCGACCATTATCGAATCTGACCAGCAACGCGCCGAGTGGGCCGCGTCCCGATTCAAGCGAACCACCGTCATGCAATACGATGCCACCCAGATCGACATCATCCGGGAACAGGTCGAGGCGGAAGGAAAAGACGCGGTAGCTGTTCTGCTCAAGCAGGAAGAGACCGCCCTCCTCATCAGCATGTACGCCAAACACCTCGGAGCCCGCCAGGTGATCTGCAGGGTCGATGACTTCAAGTTCGCCCCCATCGCCTACCAGGCCGGCGTCGACAGCCTCATCAGCCCGCAGAGAGCCCTGGCCCAGAGAATTCTTGAGGAGGTTCGCAGGGTCAACCTCACATCGAATATGACAGACACCATCGTTCTCGGCGACAACGAGATAGAGATCCTGGACTTCAAGATTCCGCCGGAAGGCAACGACAAGGTCTGTGGAACGCCCATGTCGGAACTGAACGAAAAGAAGCGAATCCCGGCGGGAGCCATGATCGGGGCGATCCTGAGAGGAGACAGCAGCGAACCGGAGCTGCCCAGGGGAGACACGATCATCAATCCCGGTGATCACGTGATCCTCAGCGTCAAGACGAAGGATATCAAGACCGTCGAGAAACTCTTCGCTCCCGATTCCAAGTAGGGCATATTATTGTCATGCAGGAGCGCTGGATTTCTTCGTCTGCTCCTTACCTGGCTGCGGCTGAACTGCCGGAGAAAAAATGATGCGGTCACCCTACCTGCTGAGATTCTTCAGCAAGTTTCACCTGTTCTTCGGAGGGGTCCTCCTGGTCCCCCTCCTTGTGGACCTGTTATCAGAGACCTCCCACCCGGTGGAGAAGTCGCTGCTGGGATGGCTCCTGCCCGCGACGGTCATGGTGGCGCTGGGAGCCTACCTCCGCCAGCAATACAAGAAGAACTACGGAGAGGAGGATCTCCCTAACCTGTCGCGCAGGGAGGGCTTCCTCATGGTGGGCCTCGTGTGGACACTGATGATCGCCTGGGGAACCGTCCCCTTCCTGCTCACCGGCTCCATACCGGATCTCGCCGGGGCCATCTTTGAATCGGCCTCCGGCTTCACCACAACAGGAGCGACTGTGCTTACGGACATCGAGGCGGCCCCCAAGAGCATCCTGCTGTGGAGGTCTCTCAGCCACTGGATCGGAGGCATGGGAATCATCGTGCTCTCGGTCGCGATCCTTCCCGAGATGGCGCTTGGTGGAATGCAGCTGTTCTCAGCTGAGGCTTCCGGCCTCTCAGGAGGCGAGAAACTCGCCCCGCGCATCCGGGAAACCGCCAGCCGCCTGTGGTTTCTCTACGCCGGCCTGACGGCCCTCGAGACGGTGCTGCTGATGTACCCCGGTGATATGGATTTCTTCGATGCG
>Ga0163108_10000511_pt1 | contig 29174 bp, 26 predicted proteins | sample Fk1155metaG_FD_109644 | JGI IMG/M metagenome (GOLD analysis project Ga0163108, IMG submission 109644) | Marine microbial communities from the Central Pacific Ocean - Fk160115 155m metaG | ecosystem: Environmental > Aquatic > Marine > Oceanic > Photic zone | place: The Central Pacific Ocean...
AGAAGCCTGCGTCCACCCCTCGCGCTCTTTAAAAATACCTCGGGGGGAGTCGCGTCAGCGACCGGGGGGCCGCGCCCCCCGCCGCCGGATCGGACACCTGACCCTACAGCGTGATGCGATAGCGCGCGAAGCCGTTCTCGCCATCGCCCACCGCTTCTATGGCAACGCCTTTGATCTCGTCGAGGTAGCGCGCGGCTTCGGGGCCGGTATCGAACAGCACCGTCGCGCCCTCCAGCGGGGCGAAAGACCAGTTGCCGTCGGCCTCGGGGTCGATGGTGCCCTGCTCGACGATGTAGCGCACGATGATGTCGCGGTTCGTGTCCGGGCCCTCGAATACGATGGTCGAGCCGTCATTGCCGGGAAAATTTCCGCCGCCGCCGGCACGGTAATTGTTCGTGGCGACGATGAATTCGGCCTGCGGGTCGATCGGCTGCCCCGCGAAGGCCAGATCGACTATGCGCGCCGCGCCCTCGTCGGCGATCTTTCCGTCACTGTCATATTTCGAGGGCTGCGACAGGTCGATGCGATAGGTCACGCCGTCGATCACGTCGAAATTGTAGCTGGGAAACTCGGGGTTCAGCAACATCTGGTCAGGCTGGCCGGGCCTGATCCGGTTGAACATGCCCGCGCTGCGTTCCAGCCAATCCCTGACCTGGGCGCCGGTCACCTGCACCGCCCGGATCGTGTTTGGATAGAGATAGAGATCGGCGACATTCCTGATCGCGATATCGCCGCTGGGCACGTCGGTGTAGTAATCCGGGCCGCCACGGCCGCCGGCCTTGAAGGGTGCGGCGGCGGACAGGATCGGCAGACCCTCATATTCGGTTCCCGCCATCATCTGCCGGATATACCATTCTTGCGCATTCGCGACGATCTGGACCGAGGGATCGTCCGCCACCAGCGCGAAATAGCTGTAAAGCGGGGCCGAGGTCTTGCCCACCGCACGGCGGACGTAGTCCAGCGTTGCCTGATGTTCGGCCGCGACGCTGTCCTCGATCGCCGCCACGCTTTCGACCAGCGCCACGACTTTGCGATCCGTGTCGCGTTGATAGATGGGCCGCGCCTCGACACTGTGTTCGATCACCGCCCAGCCGTCGCCCTGCCGTTCCAGCAGCAGATCGACCAGACCCATATGCGACCCCCAGAACCCCGCCATCACCCCGGGTTTGCCGGCGATGGTGCCGGCGGCGATGTCCACGCCTTCGGTGTCTTCGAAATCGGGGCCGGGAAAGACCAGGTGCTGATGGCCGGTCAGGATCACGTCGATGCCCTCGACGCCGGCCAGCGGAATGGCGGCGTTTTCCATCCCCGGCTCGTGCGTGGCCGCGCCGATGCCGGAATGGCACAGCGCGACGACCAGATCGACACCCTCGCCGCGCAGCTTCGGCACCCAGGCCCGCGCTGCCTCGACGATGTCGCGGGCGGTCACCCTGCCCTCCAGATGCTTGCGATCCCATTGCATGATCTGGGGCGGGACGAAGCCGATGATGCCCAGCCGGATCGGATGCGGCTGCCCGGCGCCATCCGTCAGTTCGCGGTCCAGAACCACATAGGGCGGGACCAGGGTGTCATCGGCGGCGGGATCCTCGTCCGCCCGGGTCGCGACATTGGCGCAGACGACGGGAAAGCCCGCCCCTGCCAGCGCGTTCTTCAGGAAATCGAGCCCGTAATTGAATTCGTGGTTGCCCAGCGTTCCCGCCTCGACGCCGACTTCGTTCATGGCGGTGATGATGGGATGCATCTCGTCGGGCTTCATCCCGCGTTCATAGGCGACATAATCGCCCATCGGGTTGCCTTGCAGGATATCGCCGTTGTCCAGCAGCACCGAATTGCCCGCCTCGTCCCGCACTGCCCGGATCAACGCCGCCGTTCGCGCCGCGCCGACGGTATCGACCGGCTTGTCGGCATAGTAGTCATAGGGCCAGACATGGACATGCAGATCGGTGGTCTCCATGATCCGCAGATGGGCCTGCCCGGCCGAAGCGCGGGCCGCGAAAGGATGCAGCATCGCCGCGCCGATCCCGGCGGTCGAGGCTTGCAGGAAGTGACGGCGGGTCAGGGCGAACAGGGACATGACGGGCTCCGATCGGGTTGCACCAGGCGATCATGCGCGTTTTTGGCGCTGGATGCGAGCCATCGCCGCGACATGTCGTGCGGCTGTCATGCATCAGTGCCCGGACGCGGCGCGACGGGCGATTGCGGCCCCTGCCGGTCCCGCCTAGGATGCGGCCAGAAATTCCGGGGTAGCTGCTTCCCATGACCTATTGTGTCGGTCTCAAACTCAATGCCGGGCTGGTCCTGCTGTCGGACACGCGCACCAATGCCGGGCTGGACAACATCGCCTGCTATCGCAAGATGTTCTTCTTCGAGGAGCCGGGCGAGCGTGTCGTGGCGATCATGACCGCCGGATCGCTGTCGGTGACCCAGACGGCGTTGGCACGTCTGGACGAGGCGATCGAGGACGAGATGGCCGATGAGACGACCTCGATCCTGAAGGCGCCGACGATGTTGCAGGTCGCCACGATCATCGGCGACACGCTGGCGCGCACGCGGCGCGAGATCGCCGAACAATGCCGCGACCTGCGCCAGCAGGCCAGCGCCAGCATGATCGTCGCGGGCCAGCGCAAGGGCGGCGACATGCGGATGTTCCTGATCTATCCCGAGGGCAATTTCATCGAGGCGACCGAAGACACGCCCTTCCTGCAAATCGGCGAACACAAATACGGCAAGCCGATCCTGGACCGCGTGGTGACGCCGGCGACCAGCCTGGGCGATGCGCAAAAGGCGGTGCTGCTGTCGATGGATTCGACGCTGCGCTCGAACCTGTCGGTCGGGATGCCGCTGGATCTGGCGATCATCGAAAAGGATGCCTGCACGATCTCGGCCAGACGCCGGATCCTGGAGGGCGATCAGGACTTCATGGAAATGAGCGCCGCCTGGTCCGCCGCCCTGCGCGACAGTTTCGTGAAGGTCTCGCTGTAATTTTCGAGATTCGGAGACTTGGGACGCCCGATCCCGCCGTCACGACAGCACCGCCTGCCGCAGGCGGTGCAACGCATCGGGATCGAAACCGACCAGTTCCGATACGTCTTCGGCCTCGGCCACGTCGCGCATCATGCCCTCCGCGACGCCATGATCTTGATGCAAGTCGATGCCGTGTGCCTTCCGAAGCCACGCGAATGTCTGACAATCCCGGTCGAGATATTGCGCGAATTCCGGTCGGAGTTTCGGGCGCGTATAGATTCCGGGGTTCGCCGCCTCTTCCCGAGCGATCGCATTCAACAGCCGATTAGTGTCATCGGTCGGCATATCGCCCCTTTCGGAATGATTTCTACGCCGATATGTTTGCAGAAGGATCATCCCTTCGGCCGAAATCGTCGTGTTTGCCTCTTTTTTACGGTGGCGCAGATTGGCCGTTTTTATATTATATCTCAAGCAGAAGTCAGACAAAATATCGCCTTCATGCAGCGCATCGCGTGAAAACTTTCCAAGTTTCAGCGGAGCAATATCCGAAACCTCCTTGAGCCGTTTCAGGCGGCTATATCTGAAGATCGGCAATCGGTGATCCATCTTCAGCTTCTGTTGCGCCGCCGAGATATAATGTTGGGACGGGGTGCGAAGATAGGCCACCAGTTCGATCGCTGCTTCGCTTCCAAAGGCCGTTTGCAAATTTTCATAGAATTTTGGCAGATGTCTCAACCCCCAAATGAATTCGCTGGAAATTATGACGGTGCCAGCGTCGTGCATGGCGGCCTCTTCGACGACACTCCTCCAGTAGATGCGACCTCTTCTTCTCGCCTCCCGGATATCTGTTCCAACAAATCTCACCATGGAACGCTGAACCTCCTGCCTGAAAGGCAGAACCAGAGCGCCGTGGTTGATGGAAAAAAGTGGCGTCGGATACAGAATCCCCTGATCGAGGAGATGCTTTTGTCCTTTGAGAAGAGCAGCCTGCAAACTGGTCGTGCCGGTTTTCGGCTGCCCAATATGAACGATGATTTTCCTAGCCAAGACTTGTCCCTGTCAGATACACCGCCCGACAATGGCGGGTCTTGACAGCGTGTCAACACGATGGCGGGCCGTCCGAACAGATTGAGACGAGAGCCCGGCCGCTGTAATCAGGTTCGACGCCGCGACGGAAGGGGAACACCATGAGCGACAAGACACGCCGCAGCCGGATCACGCCGGAAGAGGCGCTGGCCTATCACATGGAGCCTTATCCGGGCAAATACGACATCGTCGCCTCGACCCCGATGACGACGCAACGCGATCTGTCGCTGGCCTATTCGCCCGGCGTCGCCGTGCCGGTGCAGGCCATCGCCGACCACCCCGAGACGGCCTATGACTACACCACCAAGGGCAACATGGTCGCCGTCATCTCGAACGGGACGGCGATTTTGGGGATGGGAAACCTGGGTGCGCTGGCCAGCAAGCCGGTGATGGAGGGCAAGGCGGTGCTGTTCAAGCGCTTTGCCGACGTGAATGCCATCGACATCGAACTGGATACCGAGGATCCGGACGAATTCATCAATGCCGTGCGGCTGATGGGACCGACCTTCGGCGGCATCAACCTGGAAGACATCAAGGCCCCGGAATGTTTCATCATCGAAAGCCGGCTGAAAGAGATCATGGACATCCCGGTCTTCCATGACGACCAGCACGGAACGGCGGTGATCTGCGCGGCGGGCCTGATCAACGCACTGGAATTGTCGGGCAAGCGGATCGAGGATGTGCGGATCGTGCTGAACGGCGCTGGCGCCGCCGGGATCGCCTGCCTGGAATTGCTGAAATCCATGGGCGCGCGGCACGAGAACTGCCTGATGTGCGACACCAAGGGGGTAATCTGGCAGGGCCGGACCGAGGGCATGAACCAGTGGAAATCGGCCCATGCCGTCCAGACCGAGGCGCGGAGCCTGGAGGATGCGATGAAGGGCGCGGACGTGTTTCTGGGCGTCAGCGCCAGGGGCGCGGTGACGCAGGACATGGTCGCCGGCATGGCCGACAATCCGGTCATCTTCGCGATGGCCAATCCCGACCCCGAAATCACTCCCGAGGATGCCCGCGCCGTTCGCCCCGACGCCATCATCGCCACCGGTCGCAGCGATTATCCCAACCAGGTCAACAACGTGCTGGGTTTCCCCTATCTGTTCCGCGGCGCGCTGGACATTCACGCCCGCGCGATCAACGACGAGATGAAGATCGCCTGCGCCGAGGCGCTGGCGCGGCTGGCGCGCGAGGACGTGCCCGACGAGGTGGCCGTGGCCTATGGCCGCAAGCTGCAATTCGGCCGCGACTACATCATCCCGACGCCCTTCGATCCGCGCCTGATCCATGTGGTGCCGCCTGCCGTCGCCAAGGCCGGCATGGATACCGGCGTCGCGCGGCGCCCGATCATCGACATGGAGGGCTATATCCAGGCGCTGCAGGCCCGGATGGACCCGACTGCGGCGATCCTGCAGGGCATTCATGCCCGTGCCAGAAGGAAACAGGCGCGGATGATCTTTGCCGAGGGCGATGATCCCCGCGTGCTGCGCGCCGCCGTGGCCTGGCAGCGTGGCGGGATGGGTCAGGCGCTGGTCGTGGGCCGCGAGGCCGACGTGCGCGAAAAGCTGGAAGCCGCCGGCCTCGTCGATGCGGTGCGCGAGATCGCGGTCGTCAATGCCGGCAACACGCGCCACCTGGATGCCTATCACGACTTCCTCTATGCGCGCCTGCAACGCAAGGGCGTGGACCGCGAGGACGTGCTGAAACTGGCCAATCGCGACCGCCACGTCTTTGCCGCGCTGATGCTGGCGCATGGCCACGGCGACGGGCTGGTGACCGGCGCCACGCGCAAGAACGCGCATGTCCTGGCCCAGATCGGGCAGGTCTTCGACCTGCGTCCGCAGGATGGCGCGGTGGGCATTACCGGCGTTCTGCACAAGGGTCGGGTGGTGCTGATCGGCGACACGCTGGTCCATGAATGGCCCGAGGCCGAGGACCTGGCCGATATCGCCACCCGCGGCGCGCATGTGGCGCGGGGGCTGGGCCTCGATCCGCGCGTGGCCTTCCTGTCCTTCTCGAATTTCGGCTATCCGATCAGCGAACGCGCGATCAAGATGGCCGAGGCGCCCGAGGTGCTGGACGCACGCGGCGTCGATTTCGAATACGAGGGCGAGATGACCGTGGACGTGGCGCTGAACATGGATGCCGCCGCGCGCTATCCGTTCAGCCGCCTGACCGGACCCGCGAATGTGCTGGTCGTGCCGGCGCGGCATTCGGCCTCGATCAGCGTCAAGCTGATGCAGGAAATGGCGGGCGCGACGGTGATCGGGCCGATCCTGACAGGCGTGCCGAAGCCGATCCAGATCTGTTCCACCAACTCGACCGTGAACGACATCCTGAACATGGCTGCCATCGCCGCCGGCGGGCTGGGCCAGACGCGCTGAGCCGCGCTATCGCCAGATCACGAAGCGGCGTGGACCGTTGGCCGCCAGGATCAGCAGCCCGCCCGCGATGGACCAGTTCTTGACCACGATCGTCACCTGCCAGGGATCGGCCCGCAACTGCCAGTGGAACCAGCTTGTCGCGATGCAATAGGCGGCAAGCAGCAGCGCCCACCAGGTCACCTTCGGCCCCAGCAACAGACCAAGGGCCGCGGCCAGATTCATCGCCGCCAGCGGCCAGACCAGAACGCCCGGCAACCCCGCGAGATCCAGCAATTGCTGGACGGCCGCCGGATCGGTCAGTTTCTGGATCGCCCCGCCCGCGAAAAGGACCGCGATCAGCAACCGGCCCAGAAGATCCAGAAGATCACCGATCGCGCGTTCCGACATCTCAGCGCCCTGCCCGCAGCGGGTCCGGGTCAACGATCCGGTCGTCCGCAATTCCCGGTATGCCAATGGCTGCCAGCGATTGCCGGAAAAGGGAACAGCGGCTCATCCCGCGTTCCTGTGGCGTGCCAGATCGAATTGCCGCTGGCGTTCGCGGAATCGCGCGCGGTCGGCGTCGTCATATTCATCCGCGCAGCGATGGCACGAGACGCCTTCCTCGTAGTCCGGCCTTGCGCGGTCGCCGGGCGCCAGCGGGCGGCGGCAGGCGTGGCACAATCCGTATCGCCCCTGCTTCAGGCCGTGGCCCAGGCTGACGCGCCGGTCGAAGACGAAACATTCGCCGCGCCACAGGCTGTCAGGCTCGGGCACGTCTTCGAGATATTTCAGGATACCGCCCCTGAGGTGGAAGACATTCTCGACGCCCTGGGACAGCAGGTAATTCGTGGATTTCTCGCAGCGGATGCCGCCGGTGCAGAACATCGCGATCCGCTTGCCTTCGAAACGATGCGCATTGGCCTGCCACCACGCCGGAAAGTCGCGGAAAGAACGTGTTTGAGGATCCACGGCGCCCTCGAAGGTGCCGATGGCCGTCTCGTAATCGTTGCGGGTATCGATCACGACGACGTCGGATGCGGCGATCAGCGCGTTCCAGTCGCATGGCGCGACATAGCGCCCGACCGCCGAACCCGGATCCACCTGGGGCTGACCCATGGTCACGATCTCGCGCTTCAGGCGCACCTTCATGCGGCCAAAGGGCATGGCCCTGGCCCGGCTTTCCTTCCAGTCCAGCCCGGCGCAGCCCGGCAAGGCGCGGATATGGGTCTGCACCGTGTCGATGCCCTCGCGTTCGCCGGCGAGGGTGCCGTTGATCCCCTCGGGCGCCAGAAGCAGGGTGCCGCGAATACCCTGCGCCTCGCACAGGGCCAGCAACGGCGCACGCAACGCGGCTGGATCCGCGAGCCGGGTGAATTGATAGAGGGCGGCGACAATCGGCATGGGCGCGGCATAAGCCAGGCGGAGCGGTCATGGCAAGCCATTGACGCAGGCGCCGCCGCTTTCTACCCATGGACGAACCGCAAAGGAGGCCGCCGATGCCGAAGGCCCTGATCGTCATCGATCTGCAAAACGACTTCTGCCCGGGCGGCGCGCTGGCGGTCGCCGGCGGCGATGAACTTGCCCGGACGATCAACGCGATGATGGATGATTTCGACGCGGTGGTGCTGACCCAGGACTGGCATCCGGCCGGACATGCCAGCTTTGCCGACAACCATCCGGGGGCCGACCCTTTCAGTCTGGTCCAGATGCCCTATGGGCCGCAGGTCCTTTGGCCCAGGCACTGCGTCATCGGCAGCACCGGGGCGGATTTCGTGCCCGGCCTCGACGTGTCGGGGGCGGACATGATCATCCGCAAGGGGTTTCGTGCCAGCATCGACAGCTATTCGGCGTTTTTCGAGAACGACCACAAGACCCCGACCGGGCTGGCCGGCTATTTGCGCGAACGCGGCCTGACGGAACTGACCTTCGTGGGCCTTGCCCATGATTTCTGCGTCGCCTGGAGCGCCATCGACGCCGCGAAGCTGGGCTTTGCCGCCCGCGTGATCGAATCCGCAACCCGCGCCATCGACCTGGACGGCAGCAAGGGCGCGGCCCAACAGGCCATGCGCGCGGCCGGCGTGACCCTGAGCTGACCCCTCATCCTCCTGCCACCGCCGGCCCCAGGATGGGTTCAGACCGGCACGGGCCGGGGCGATGCCGTCTTTCCCGTTTCCCGGCCTTGCGGCGGCCGCGTCTTTCGGGGCACGAATGACATGCTACAGGGGGACTTGTCATGGTCGATATCGCCTCGCGCGTCTATAACCACAAATGGAAGATCGACCCGATTGTCCGGTCGCTGATCGACACCGATTTCTACAAGCTGCTGATGTGCCAGTCGATCTTTCGCAATCGGCCCGATACCAGCGTCACCTTCAGCCTGATCAACCGCACGAAGACCGTCCGCCTGGCCGAACTGATCGACGAGGGCGAATTGCGCGAGCAGCTGGACCATGTGCGCAGCCTCAGCCTGTCGCGCGGCGAAAGCACGTGGCTGCGTGGCAACACCTTCTACGGCAAGCGACAGATGTTTCGCCCCGATTTCATGGAATTCCTCGAAGGGCTGCGCCTGCCGCCCTACCAGCTTGAAAAGCGCAAGGGCCAGTACGAGCTGACCTTTGAAGGCACCTGGCCGCAGGTCATGCTGTGGGAAATCCCCGCCCTTGCCATCCTGATGGAACTTCGCTCGCGCGCCGTGCTGAAGGACATGGGGCGGTTCGAATTGCAGGTTCTCTATGCCCGCGCCATGACCCGGCTGTGGGAAAAGGTCCAGACCCTGCGCCAGTTGACCGATCTGCGCATCGCCGATTTCGGCACGCGGCGCAGGCACAGCTTCCTGTGGCAGGACTGGTGCGTCCAGGCGATGATCGAGGGGCTGGGCGAACGGTTCACCGGCACCTCGAACTGTCTCATCGCCATGCGGCGCGACATCGAGGCAATCGGCACCAATGCGCACGAATTGCCGATGATCTATGCCGCGCTGGCCGACAGCGACGCCGAGTTGCGGCAGGCCCCCTACGAGGTGCTGGCCGACTGGCATGAGGAACACGAGGGCAATCTGCGCATCATCCTGCCCGACACCTATGGCACCGAGGGTTTTCTGAAACACGCGCCCGACTGGCTGGCGGGCTGGACCGGGATCCGCATCGACAGCGGCGCACCGGCCGAGGGCGCCGAGGCCGCGATCCGCTGGTGGCGGGACCGGGGCGAGGACCCTCGGCAGAAGCTGATCATCTTCTCGGATGGGCTGGATGTGGACAGGATCGTGGCGCTGCATCGACAATTTCACGGCCGGGTCAAGGTCAGCTTTGGCTGGGGCACGTTGCTGACCAACGATTTTCGCGGCTTCGTGCCGGGCGACGGGCTGGCACCGTTCAGCCTGGTCTGCAAGGCGGTCGCTGCGGATGGACGGCCCACGGTCAAGCTGTCGGACAACCCTGCCAAGGCGATGGGCCCGGCGGCCGAGATCGAACGCTACAAGCGCGTCTTCGACGTCGGACATCAGGCGCTGCTGGACGTGGTCGTCTAGCGGCCCTTTCAGCCCGGCGTCGCGGCAAGGATCAGCACGCAGGCCAGCCAGCCCATCAGCGCGGTCAGCGGCACCGTCACCAGCCAGGCGGTCGTGATCGTCGCGACGTGGCTGCGCCGGATCAGCCGGCGCCGCCGCGCCTCTTCCGCCGGCATGACCTCGCGCTGGCGCCTTTGCCGGCGGTCCAGCCATTCACGCGCGAAACCGACGCCGAAAATGCCGCCGACGGCGATATGGGTGGTCGAGACCGGCAGCCCTGCCCAGGATGCCGCCAGAACCGTCGCCGCCGTGGACAGCGAGACGCAGAAGGCACGGCCCGCGTTCAGCCGCGTGATGCCGCTGCCGACCATCCGCACCAGCCTGCGCCCGAAAAACAGCGTGCCCACCGCGATGGCAAAAGCGGCCAGAAGGATGGCGACCAGCGATACCTGGCCCCCGGCCTCACCGCCGCGCGCGGTCACGATCACGGTCAGCGGCCCGGCGACATTGCCGACATCATTCGCACCATGCGCGAAGGCCAGCGGCACCACCGCAGCCAGCAGCGGCGGCCGGAACAGCCTTTTGCTGCTGGGCTTCTCGCCGCGCAGCACGAAGGCCGACCGCAGATGCCGCCGCATCAGGCGATCGGCCAGCAATCCGGCGATCAGCCCGGCCAGCAACATCCCGGTCGTCGCGATCGAGGCCAGCAGGCCAAGATACGTGACGAACAATCCGCTCATCACGCCGACCAGCGGCGGCAGCCAGATTTGCGCCGCCGCGACCCGATCCGCGGCCACCATCACCTTGATCCGCAGCAAGATCAATACCGCCGCCGCCAGCGCCCCCGAGACCACCGGCGCGATGATCCAGACCAGCGCGATCATCGCCAGGGACGGCCAATCCAGCGACGACGCGCCAAGCCCGGCGATTCCTGCCCCGGCAAGGCCGCCAACGATGGAATGCGAGGTGCTGACCGGCAGGCCGATGCCGGTCGCCAGCGTGATCCAGCAGGCCGCCCCGATCAGCGCCGCCAGCATCGCCATCTGCGCCCTCAGCCCGCTTTCCAGCATCCCCGGATCAAAGATGCCGCTGGCCAGCCTGTCGGTGACGGCACCGCCCGCCAGCGACGCGCCGGCGATCTGGGCCAGCGCCACGAGGACCAGGCCGGGCAGCAGGCCGATGGCACCGGCGCCGACGGCTGGACCCAGCGAATTCGCCACATCGTTCGAGCCGATGGCCAGCCCCAGCCAGCCCGCCACGACCAGTCCCGCGCCGAAGCCGACCGCCCCCGCATCGCGCCCGGTCAGCCCGATCGCCAGGATCAGCAGCGCAACCAGCGCCAACACCGCCAGCCCCAGTCGCCAGACGGGCCGAAAGGCGTAGAGCTGCGCCGTCTCGACATGGGTGATCCGGCCCAGATCCTTGTCCAATGTGTGAAAGGGGCGGCCGGGTCCGCTCATCTCGGCGTTCTCCACATGACACCGGCCACCGGATCAGCGGCTCCCGCGCGGGCGCAAGACGGTATCCGTCTTCACATCGGCGCCCGCACCAAGACCCCGCAGAATCGCAGCGAGGCCCGGTTCGGCGACCAGTTGCGCGGCGCGCCCGGGCGCGAACCATTCCCGATGCCGCTGGCCGGATTCGGGATAGACATCACTCAGCCGATCGACATGCAGCGGAAAGACATGGACCTCGACCGGCACGGCAAAGCCGCTATCCTGCACCTTGTCATAGATGTAGCGCCCCAGTTCGCGATGGCCTGTCCGTCCCTCGGCGCCCGCTTCCTCCCAGGCTTCGCGACCGGCCGCGCCGGCCAGCGAATGCCCCGGCATGGGCCAGCCTTTGGGAATGATCCAGCGCCCGGTGCCGCGGCTGGTGATCATCAGCACCTTGCCGTCCCGCGGTCGAAGACACAGGGCGCCGACCTGCAAGGCGGGCGGGCGCTTGCCGACCAGCATCCGCAACGATTTCCCCAGCAGCGTCACTCGTCCGTCTCCACCTTTCCCCGCATCGCCTTCACCTGCCCGCGACTGGCCTTGGCCTTCAGCCGCCTCCGCTGGCTGCCCAATGTCGGCCGGGTGGCGATGCGTCGCTTGGGCGCGACGCTGGCGCGCCGGATCAGATCCGCCATCCGGTCACGCGCGATCTCGCGGTTGCGCGCCTGCGAGCGGGTTTCCTGCACCAGGATCACCACTGCCCCGTCCTGCGTCCAGCGTCGTCCGGCAAGCCGTTGCAGCCGCCGCTTGACCGGATCGGCGAGGTTGGGAGATCGCTCCGCCTCGAACCGCAACTCGACCGCTGTCTCGACCTTGTTCACATTCTGCCCGCCCGGTCCCTGCGACCGGGTGAAGTTTTCCGAAAGCTCCCATTCCTCGATAGTTATCTTGTCTGTGATATAAAGCATGACCACAAGATATGGCTTGTGATGCCGCCATTTAAAGCAGTTTTCATTAACGCCTGGTAAATTCGCGCCCAGATGACGCGAAAAGGTCTCAGACGAGGCGCGATTTTTCCGATTCCGGCCAGTGGGCGAAAGGCAGGACCGCCCCGTCGGCGCGGCTTCTGGCGACGCGAGACAGATCGATCCGGGCCATTACCCAGCCGGGCTCATCCATCGCGCCTTCGGCGATGATGCCGGTTTCGGGCCAGAACCCATCCGGAGGGCCATAGATCGCGGCGCGCCCGTGATTGACGTCTATCGCCGGGTTCCAGTCCACGTCGCCCACGGTCGGGGCGTGAACCACGACGCACTGGCATTCCAGGGCTCGTGCCATCGCGCCGATGCGGACGCGGTGAAAACCCGCCACCGTGTCGGTACACGACGGCACCAGAAGCAATTCCATCCCCGCCTCGGCCAGCGGGCGGGCCAGCAGGGGAAATTCGCTGTCATAGCAGATCAGCACCCCGATCCGGCCAAGCGCTGTATCGAAAACCCGCAGGCCCGGAGCCCCGGCGACATCCCAGTCGTCGCGCTCGAACCGGGTCATGATCTGCTTGTCCTGATGTCCGATCCGTCCGCCCGGTCCATACAGCACTGCGCGATTCGTCGGCCGCCCACCCTCGAAAGCGGGGCCGGACGCCGCCAGGATATGGCAATCATACTCCGCCGTCAGGCGTTCATGCAGGGCCGCGACCGCATCGCCGTGCCGCGCCACCTCGTGCAGCGATGCCTCCAGATCGCCCGCCACGCTGCGCCCGCCGAGAGAGGCCAGTTCCATCGCCCCGTATTCTGGAAAGACCAGCAGATCCGCGCCCTCGGCATCGGCGACCCAGCGGGTCAACTTGGTCTCGTAGGCGTCGAAATCGTCAAGCCAGTCGATCGGATAGGCGGCGGCGGCAATCTTCACAATGGCCTCATCCAGAATTGCAGTTTCTTTTCGGTTTCGCGCGGCTGGCCCAGATCCTTCCAGGAAAACCGCGCGAACACGCCCTCGAGCGGAGCATAGCCGCGTTTGCGCCAGAAATCATCCAGCGGGCGATAGTCGGCGGGGCGGGCCGGATGATCGGCCGGCCGGATCACGCTGCAGAAGGCGGAAAAGTCGTGGCCCAGATCGCGGGCATGGGCCTCGCGCGCGTCGAAAAAGGCGTGTCCGATCCCGCGCCCGCGATAGGCGGGCAGCAGCACCGATTCGGCGCAATAGAAGATGCGCGACAGCTTTTCCGGGCGGTCCGCAAAGGCTGTCGCAAAATCCTCGGCATGGTCGGTCATCGGCGCGCCCGTCGCGGCACCGACGATGCGCGCACCGTCCATCGCCGCGACGACAACGGCGCCCGGCGACCGATAGGCACGCAGGTAATCGCGTTCGTAATCGGCATTCCCGTCATAGAGATAGGGGAATACGGCGATGCGCAGGCGGGCCACATCATCCAGCGCGGCGGCCAGCGATTCTCCGGTCAGGACGCGGGTGGTAACGCTCATCGGCTGACCTGCTGCACCCAATCGGCGAGGTTGTAGTAGGTGGTCACCCGCGCGATCCTGCCATCGCGAATGGAAAAGAACGACCCTGCCGGCAGACGATAGGTCTGACCTTTCGCCTCTGGCAGGCCCTCATCAGTCTTCAGATAGGTGCCATTGACCATGAATTCGGCAGCGGCACGGTCGCCCGTCTCATTGGCGAAGATCACCATGTCGGTCAGGGTCTCGCGGTAGGAACGGCTCATGTGGCGGCCGAATTCCGCAAACAGCGCCTTGCCCTTGCGGATTCGGCCCTCATTGACGTGATGTTCGATGTCCTCATGCAGCAAATCCAGCATCCGGTCGGTCTGGCCGTCATTGAAGGCCTGAAAATAGGCGGAGATCAGAGATTTTGCATCCATTTGAGCCTCATATGCGTTTCGCCCTCTCTAAAGCCGTTCGCGGTCCGCGTCACCCGATGCCAAGGGGCCAGCCGCAGACTTGAATTCTGATGCCAAGCTGCTAGCGCTATGAATGACCCTGCGCAGGGAGGAGGGGAACCGATGACCGACAAATCCAATCTGGGCAAGCGAGAGATCACCTGTTTCAAGGCCTATGACGTGCGCGGCGAACTGGGCAAGAACCTGGACGCCGATGTCGCCTACAGGATCGGCCGGGCTTTCGCCGAGGCGCGTCGGGCCAGGTGCGTCGTGGTCGGCCGCGACAGTCGCGAAAGCTCGCCGGAACTGGCGGCGGCTCTGATCGACGGGCTGACAGATGGCGGCGCCGATGTGCTGGATCTGGGACTGGCGGGGACGGAGGAGGTCTATTTCCACACCGGCTTTCAAGACACGGATGGCGGTATCGAGGTGACCGCGTCGCATAATCCGATCAACTACAACGGGATGAAGATCGTCGGGCGCGGTTCGGCGCCGCTGGATCCGGCAACGGAACTGCCGCCGATCGTCGATCTGGCGACGTCGGGCCGTTTTGCCGCGGCGAAAAAGGGCAGCGTCACCGATTTCAGCCATGCCCGCGCGGAATATGCCAGGGCGATGGCGGATTTCGTGGACATTTCGGCGCTGCGGCCGATGAAGATCGTCGTCAATGCGGGCAACGGCACCGCCGGACCCACCTTCGATGCGATCGCCAGCGAACTGGAACGCCGCGGCGCGCCACTGACGTTCGTGCGGATGCACCATGACGTGGACAGCAGCTTTCCCAACGGCATCCCGAATCCGCTGCTGCCCGAGAACCAGCCGCCGACCGTCGAGAAGATGAAACAGGAAAAGGCCGATCTGGGCGTGGCCTGGGACGGCGATTTCGACCGCTGCTTCTTTTTCGACGAGAACGGCCGATTCATTCCCGGCGAATATATCGTGGGCCTGCTGGGCGCGGCCTTCCTGGAAAAGTCGCCCGGCGAGAAGATCGTCCACGATCCCCGCGTCATCATGAACACCCGCGCGATGATCGAGGAGGCGGGCGGCGAGGCCGTGGTCAGCAAGACCGGTCATGCCTTCATCAAGCGCAAGATGCGTGATGTCGGCGCGATCTATGGCGGCGAGATGTCGGCGCATCATTATTTCCGCGACTTCTATTATTGCGACAGCGGCATGATTCCGTGGCTGCTGATGATCGAACTTCTGTCGCGCAAGGGACAGACGCTGGCCGAACTGCTGTCGGAACGGATGCGGCTTTATCCATCCTCGGGCGAGACGAATTATCACATCGACGATCCCGACGCCGCGATCGCCCGGCTGATCGGGCGCTACGAGGACAAGGCCGACAGCCGCGACGATCTTGACGGCGTGTCGCTGGATTTCGGCACCTGGCGCTTCAATCTGCGCAAGTCGAACACCGAGCCGGTGGTGCGACTGAACCTCGAATCCGATGGCGATGCGGAGCTGGTGCGGGAAAAACAGGCGGAACTGGCGGCGATCCTGAAAGGATAGCGGCGTCGCGCAGGGTCATCCGCCGGGGCGGCGGTTCCGGTTATGCCGGTTCGGCAAAGCCGAAGGTCGCGTAGTCGCGCAGATAGGCGGCATGCGCGGCCCGTTCCAGCGCCGGGTCATCCAGGAATGCGGGCCAGTCCTCGGCCCGGGGGCAGGTTGCCGCCACGATACCGGCGGTGTCGGCCAGATGGGCCAGATCGGTTGCCATCCGATCCTCGCGGATCACCATGTCGGGCGCGGCGAAACGGGCGAAACCGGCCACGACCTCGGACTGGCTGGCCCAGTTCGGATGCGTGGGCAGCGTCGTCTGCCCGTTCAGGTTGCGCTTCAGAAATCCCAGAAAATCCGCAAAAAGCGCGGCGAGGCGGTCATCCGTCAGGTCCATCAGGGCATCGTCCCTTGGCAGCGGCACGCGATGAACCTCGCGCATCACCTGCCGCAAGGGCGGCGGCGCGTCACCCAGAAGCTGCATGAAGGCGTCCCAGGCTCGGTGCAGCGGATGGCGCAGCACGGTGAAGCTGCGATGGCCGGGATGGCCCCGTTTCCATTGCCGCAGAGTCGTCTGGGTAAAATCGCGCGTCAGCGGTCCCAGCGAAGCCATCCAGTCCTGCACGGGTCCGGTGGGGCCGCCCCTGACCGGCATGCAGATCAGGCCACGGCCTGCCTCGACCGCGATCAGGCTGGGGACGGCAGGGCCTCGACGCGGCTCGAAATTCGGGATCTTGCGCAGCAGGAACGGGTCCAGGCTGGCCAGATCGGCCTGCATCGCATCGAAATTCGTGACCTTGCCGGCCAGTTCGCGGGGGTTCTGCGGCACCTGATCGCGGGCCGGTTCGACCCGGTCCAGATCGGTCCGCCCCAGCCAGTGCAGAAGGCCGGTCATCACGCCGCTGTCGCGCAGATCGTCGTAGCCCAGCCAGAATGCCGTCTGGCCGCTGGTCTGCAACCGATTCTGAACACGAAGCTGGAAATCCTCGATCGCCGACAGCGTTTCGCGAAATTCGGCCCCGTCATAGGTGATCGTGGCGGGGATCGGCGTCTCTGTCTCGTTCAATTTCCACTGGTTCGTGGCCCAGGCCAGCCGGGTCGAGACATAGCTGTCCAGCGGGTTGCGGGTCAGCACGATCTTGGCGCAGCGCGGATCGTCCATGATCGCGTCGAAGACGCGCGGATCATGGTCATGAAAATAGCGGAAGCCCGGCAGATGCCCCGGCCGGTCCAACAGCCTTTTCAGCAGCGCCATCGGATCGGCCTCGCGCTGGTCGCGGGTGACGCCTTGCAACTCGTCCCTGTCGGGCCAGCCCATCATGTAGGGGTTGAACGCCTCGCCGAAGCAGGTCACCTTCTTTACCGCGTTCAGCGTCGCCTCGAGCAGGTTCGAGCCGGTGCGCATCTCGGCGAAGATCACGAAGCTGCGGAAGGGTTCGGTCATTCGGCTGCGTTCCTTTCGCCGGTGGCGACCTCGTTTTGCGGCAGGGCCTCGCCGGCAAGCCGGGGGCGCAGGCCGGAATTGCGCAGCCGGCGCAACAGCGCAGGCAGCCCGGTCGTGTCGCGGACAGGCGGCAGATCGCCCGCCGGAAGACCCCGGTGCTGCGGATCGACCTGGCGCAGCGCATCGTCCAGGATTGCCCGCGGACGGGCCAGAAAGTCGGTCAGGTCATGAACCTGCACCCGTGCCTTCACCCAGACCGAATTCAGCACGTTCAACTGCGCCAGCTCGACCTTTTGCAAATGGGCGCTGATCCGGCGAACATCGTCGAACGGCATGGCGCAATCGATCAGCGGCATCATCCAGGCCCCGGTCACCACGAACAGACAAGCGTTGGGATCGGTGGCCATGAACCAGTTCAGCGCCTGACTGTCGCGCGGGCCGAATTGGAAAATCTGCATCCGCGGCGCGATCCGGATCAGCGCTGTCAGGAAGCCCTGCGGATCGCGGTCTCGCACCGCGACATGCGACGATATGGCGCCTGGCCCGATGCCGGGACGACCGCGGAATTCGACCGTTTCTGGTCCCAGCAGATGGCCGTGGACATCGGCCGCCACCTGATCCTGAAGCCAGGATTCGAAATTCGGGAAAATGTCGCTGAAACCCTGAAATACGGCATAAGGAGCCGAGGTCTTGCCGTTCTCGGCATCCTTGCGCGGAAAGCGGCTCTGCATGTAGAGGCCGGGCCGGCCCAGGACCCGGCGCTGGACGGTGCGGGTGATCATCCGCTCGAACCGGGCGGGCCGGGGCGGGCTGACATCGGGCGCGCCCTCGCCCCGGCGCGGAAAGCGCGCCAGAAGCCCCGCCGAGCCAGACCACAGCTTGCGCGCCACGAAACAGTTCGATTCCTCGAGCATCTGGCCATGATCATCATAAAGCTGGAACGGGCGACCCTCATGATCGAACTTGGCCAGCGTCAGCGACCGGCTTTCGATCTGGACCGAATGGCGGCGGGCCAGCGTCTGGAAATAGCTTTCATCCGGGATCCAGCTATAGCGGAAAAAGCGGTCGTGCCGGGGCCGGTCGGGATCATCCAGGATCGCCCGCAGCGTCGTCGCCGTCAGGCACCACCATTGCGAACCCAGATGCGGCGACAGGCCGGGGGGCAATCTGCGGTGGATCCCCCGCCGCCGCTGCCATGCCACGCAGCGATCGAAAAGCCAGCGCCGGCGGCGCCAGTCGAACGGGAAATACAGGGTGAAACGTTCCTCGTTCAACCCGCCAACGGTCCAGCCGACATCCCAGGCGCTGACGCTTTCGATATGGTCGCGCTCCGGATCGGCCGCCAGAAAGGCGATCAGATCGCGGACCGGTCGCAGTGGCAGACAGGCCCCCGAGGCCAGATAAACATGGGTCAGGTCGGGATGATCGGCCAGCAATTGCGCCGCCGTGTCCTGCGTCGCGCGAACCAGGCTGAAGGCCCCCACTTGCAGCGATGTCGCCGGGCGGAAAAGGCGACGCGCTTCAGATCGGCCAGCGCGACGCGCATCAACTCGACATGCCGGTCTCGGACATTGGCGTCGATATGGATGCAGACCTGCGCGCCGCCTTCGGCCCAGATCCGGGCCATCCGCGCGGCGATGTCCAGATCGGCATGGCACAGCAGCACCACCCCCAGCCTGACCGATCCCGGCATCATGCCCAGTTTCCCCGGCTGATCAGGCCCAGATCTTCGAGCTGGCGCCAATCGCCGTATTCGCGCGATTCCTCGCACCACAGGCGAAGCCCCCGTTCGATCCCGGCATTATAGGCGCGATACTCCTGGGAATTGGCGTAATGCTGGTGGCGGTCAAGCTCTTCGGCAGATTTTTCGACCAATGTGGACAGGAACTTGGCATGCAGCAGCACGCCCGATTCCATCTCGCCGCCCTCCTCGTCGAAAACCTGGTTCAGGCGGCGCGGCAGCAGCATGTGGGTCGAACTGACATAGGCATAGCGCCAATACCATCTGACCAGCGGAATCTTGTTCAGCGCCGGTCCTGCCAGCGGGTTCTGCGGAAAGAAGGCGCGCATCCGCGGACCGCCCTGGATCCAGAGATTGCCGAAATAGTCGTTCTTGCTGATGGCATAATTCGCCGGATCGAAGAAACGGGCGATCTCGAACGGGTTCTGTCCTTCTCGATACGGCTGATCCTCGATTCCGCCGGACGGATACATGTCCAGCAGCATCGCCGGGAATGCGCGGCGCCCGATCGAATCCAGCCAGCTTGTCAGCGCCGAAAGAGGCCGCGTGTCGCAATGCGGATAGACAAGAAACTCGTCGGGATCGACGGTCAGGCACCAATGGCCGTTGCCGTATCGCATCAGCAGCCAGCCCAGCCAGTCCATTCCGAACCGGGCTTTCTTGTAGCCGGCATTGGTGCGCCACAACGACACGTCATCCTGACGGCGCAGGTAGTCGGCACTGCCATCCGAACTGCCATTGTCCACCATCAGGAAATGCTGGACCCCCAGGTCGCGATAATAATCCAGGAAATAGGGCAGCCGCACCCGTTCGTTGCGCAGGGTGACGAAGGCCAGGATATCGTGCCTGTTGATCAGCGGCGTCCGGTCGGCATCGACCCGCAGCACGCGGCGCCGGCCAAAAGCCCGTGCGATCAGCAATTGCCGCTCGGCCCTGCGGCGCAGGCGGTCCGGAATCGGCAGGCGGCTGATCGATTTCATTGCTGGTTCGGGCGGCCCGGTTGTCTGGTGTTGATGTCTGTTATTGCTTGCAATGATGCCTCGGACCGCGTTTGACAAGGCCGTTCACCACCCGACAGCCATTCGCCCGCGCCCATCAGGCCCAGATCCAGCAATTGCCGCCATCCGGCAAAGCGGCGGGATCCTTCGTGCCAGAGGACCGGAGCCTCGGTGATGGCCCGGTGATAGGCCGCATAGGCATGGGGATCGCGGAAATGCTGGCGGCGGGTCAGTTCCTCGGCCGAGCGCGCGAGGATATCGGGCAAAAACTTGCCGTGCAGCAATACGCCCGACAGGCGTGGATCGCCCGGCCCGTCCCAGGCGTCGTTCAGCCGCGGCGGCAACATGGAATGGGTCGAGTTCACATAGACCCGCCCCGCCCGCCAGCGCACCAGCGGCAGCTTGTTCAGGGTCGGGCTGCGGGCGGGATCGGCCGCGAAAAAGGCCCGCTCGCGCGCGCCGCCCTGCACCCAGCGGTTGCGGCGGGGCTGGATCGTCCGGCAGCGATAGGGACCGCCATCGAAATAGGGCAGACGCAGCCACAATGGCGCATCCTCGGGCGCGTCGGCCCGGCCCAGGGCGCCCTGCGGATACAGATCCAGCATCAGCGCGCCCATCGCCTCGATGCCGCTCGCGTCCAGATGCGCGGTCAGCGCATGCAGATCGCGTTCTTCCCAATCGGGATAGATCAGGAATTCGTCGGCGTCGGCGGTCACGCACCAATGGCCGCGGCCGTGGCGAAACAGCAACGCATTCACCCAGTCCAGCCCGAAGCGCGCCTCGCGATAGCTGCCGCGCGCGCGCCACAGAGAGACATCGCCCTGAATGCGCAGGAATTCGGCCGAGCCGTCGTCACTGTCATTGTCCACGATCAGGAAATGCGCGACCCCAAGCCCGCGGTAATGGGCCAGAAACCGGGGCAGGCGCGCGGCCTCGTTGCGGATCGTGGCCAGACACAGGATATCGCCGCGCCGGATCCCGGCGCTGCGGTCGGCCACCGGGCTCAGCCGCCGACCGGCCCGGATCGCACGCCACAACAATTCCCGTCTTTTCCAGCGAAGCCGATAGCGCAGCCAAAGCTGCCACACCCGCCCGTCATGTCGGGCCGCCTTCGCCATCAACCCTCGTAGCGGCCGCTCTGGTGCCAGCGCCAGGCATCGCCGATCATCTGCTTCATCGTCGAGCGGTCGGGCCTCCAGCCCAATTCGTCCCGCGCGCGCTGGCTGCCGCAGACCAGCTTGACGGCATCGCCGCCCCGGCGCGGTCCGTCCTGCATCGGCACGGCGCGGTTGGTGACATGCCCGGTCGCATCGACCACCTCGCGGACGGAAAAGCCCGCGCCCGTTCCCAGGCAGAAGACCCGGCTGCCCCGGCCTGCCCGCAACCATTCCAGTCCGGCCAGATGGGCATCGACCAGGTCCATGACATGGACGTAATCGCGGATGCAGGTTCCGTCATCGGTCGGATAATCGGTGCCGTGGATGGTCAGCGCGGCGCGCCGTCCGTCCACAGCGTCGAGGATCAGCGGGATCAGATGCGTCTCGGGGCGGTGAAACTCGCCGACTTCGGCATCGGGGTCAGCCCCGGCGACGTTGAAATAGCGGAAGATCACCGACCGCAGCCCGTGGGCCGCACCGAAATCGGCCAACATGTCCTCGATCGCGCGCTTGCTGGCGCCATAGGCATTCAGCGGCGCCTGCGGCGTCTCTTCGTCCAGAATTTCGCCGTCGCGGTCCCCATAGGTCGCGCAGGTCGAGCTGAAGACGAAATCCAGGCATTCCGCCGCGACCGCCGCCTCGATCAGGTTCAGCGAACCGGCAACATTGTTTCGCCAGTATCTGCCGGGTTCGCTCATCGCCTCGCCCACCTGGCTCAGCGCCGCGAAATGCATGACCGCGACCGGGCGATACTCGGCGAAGGCCGCGTCCAGGGCCGCGCGGTCCATCAGATCGGCCTGGACCAGCGGGCCGAACTTCACCGCGTCACGCCAGCCGGTCGAAAGGTTGTCCAACGCGACCGGACGATATCCGGCGGTGGCCAGCGCCTTGCAGGCATGCGAGCCGATGTAACCGGCACCGCCGGTCACGAGAACCGTTTCAGGCATCGGTCACTCCGCCGCGCGGCGCATCGACATGACGTCGTGCAGATATTCCGCGAATTCCTCTTTCAGCTCATCCCGGTCCAGACCGAAGGCGACGGTGGCCTGCAGGAAGCCCGCTTTCGAGCCGCAATCGAACCGCTGGCCGCGGAATCGCAAACCGTAGACGCCGCGCCCGGCTTCGATTTCATCGGCGATGGCGTCGGTCAGCTGGATCTCGCCGCCGGAACCGGCCTTCAGCTTGTTGAGGTTCTGCATCACCGTCGGCGCAAGGATATAGCGCCCGATGACCGCAAGGTTCGATGGCGCGGTCTCCGGGGTCGGCTTTTCGACCATGCCGCGCACCTTGACGATGGCGCCCATGTCCTCGCTGACATCAAGCACGCCGTAGGACGCGGCTTTTTCGGGCGCGACCTCCATCGTGGCGACCATGCTGCCGCCGGTCTCGCCATAGGCCTCGATCATCTGCTGCAGGCAGGGCGGTTCGCCCATGATGACGTCGTCGGTCAGGATCACCGCGAAGGGTTCATCATCGGCCAGAAGGCGGCGTGCGCACCAGACCGCGTGGCCGAGGCCAAGCGCCTTGTGCTGACGGATATAGGCGATGGCGCCCGATTCCATGTTGGTCGTGCGCAGAAGGTCCAGAAGATGATTCTTGCCCGCCTTCTTCAGGCTCGATTCCAGTTCGTGGGCATGATCGAAATAATCTTCCAGCGCGCCCTTCCCGCGAGAGGTCACGAAGATGAATTCGGTAATGCCCGCGGCCCGAGCCTCGTCTATCGCGTACTGGATCAACGGCCGGTCCACCAGGGTCATGATTTCCTTGGGGATGCTCTTGGTTGCCGGCAAGAAGCGCGTTCCCAGCCCCGCCACCGGGAAAATCGCCTTGGTCACCTTACGCTTCATCGCCATCGCACCTTTTCCTTCAGACTGTGCCGGACATCGCGCCGACCTGAGCAGCACCTGACAACTTCACCGGGGAATCACAAGCATCAACACCTGCCATCCTAGCAACCCGGGCAAGGGCTCGCCAAGACATCGGTGCGCATTCGACGCATTTCCGCCACTTGCCGGGTTCCCGGGCCCGAACCGGCGGACCCGGCCTAGTCGATCTTCATATCGGACATCATCCGTTCCAACCGCGAAACGTCCTGGGGGTTGTTGAGTTCCCAGAATTGCCGGCCGCGCGCCTGCACCTCGACGCACAGGATCTGTCTGCCGCGTTCCAGAAAACGCAACTGCTCCAGCCCTTCCAGCTTTTCCAGCCGACCCTCGTCCCATCCGGGATAGGCTGCCAGCGCGCCGGGGCGATAGGCGTAGACGCCGACATGATGAAAGACCGGACTGGGTGCGTCGGGCCCGACATCATCCGACGCGAAAGGAATGACCTCTTTCGAGAAATACAGCGCCTGCATGTCGTGCCCGAAGACGGCGGTGGTGCCGCCGACGCGACCGGCATGGCGATCGGCGATCAGTTCGGCCCGCATCCGCCCCGAACAGCGCAGCACCGGCGTCGCGACATCGGATCGCGGGGCCGCGCGCAGGCCCGCGACCAGTTCCTCGACAAACCAGGCGGGGGTCAGCGGCGCGTCGCCCTGCAGGTTGACGACGATCTCGGGCGAGATGCCCATCGTCGCGACCGCCTCGGCGCAGCGTTCGGTGCCGTTGCGACAGGCCGGGGCGGTCATCACCACCTCGGCGCCGAAGCCCTCCGCATGGACCCGTATGCGGTCGTCATCGGTGGCGACAACCACGCGGTCGATGCCGCCGACGGCGCGGGCGGCATCCCAACTGCGCCGGATCAGGCTGCGCGCGCGGCCCGAAGCACCGGTCAGTTCGGCCAACGGCTTGCCCGGATAGCGGGTCGAGGCGAAGCGGGCCGGGATGACGATGACGACCGACATCTCAGTCCTTGACCAGCAGCACGCCGGGCGCGAAGGCGACGAAGAACGGATTTTCAAAACCGGGTTTGCCATAGACCAGCGGCGTGTGATCGTCGAAACGCACCACCTCGCCGCCGGCGCCGCGCAGCACCGCGTCGCCCGCCGCCGTGTCCCATTCCATCGTCCGACCCAGCCGCGGATAGAGATCCGCCTCGCCTGTCGCCACGAGACAGAATTTCAGCGACGATCCGGCGCTGGTCATGTCGCGCAGCGCGTATCGGGCGATGTAATTGTCCGTTGCCGCGTCGCGATGCGATTTCGAGGCCACCACCATCAGACCGCGATTGTCCGGCGTCGGGTTGACGCCGACTGGCTCGGTCGCGCCGGGACTTTCGCCGAAGGGCCCGCGTTCCTCGACAGACCGGCCGTCGCCGGTGGTGTAGAACAGACGCCCCTTGGCGGGGGCATAGACGACCCCGCGCACCGGAATGCCGTCCTGGACATAGGCGATATTGACGGTGAAATCGCCGCGCCGTTGCACGAATTCCTTGGTCCCGTCCAGGGGATCGACGATCAGGAAGCTCGGCGCCGTCTGTTCATGGGTGGCGGCCTGTTCCTCGGTCACGACCGGGATGTCCGGAAACGCCCTGCGCAGACCGGCCGAGATCAGCGCATCCGCGGCCTCGTCGGCCTCGGTCACGGGTGAATCGTCCGATTTCGAGCGCACGGCGAAATTCTCGGCTTCGTAGATTTCCATGATCTTCGCCCCGGCCTGCAAGGCGAGACGGCGCATTTCGCTGGTCAACAGATCAAATTGCATCCAGATTCCCTTCGAAAGCGGGCCTTTCGACCGGTCATGCCGATTGCCCGGACCTGCCTGACTTCTTATGATCGCGCAAACCCGGCAGGGCAAGCGCCTGTCGGCGAAACTGTCCGCGCGCCGCGCCCCTCATGACGGAGCATGACCCGAAGGTGTTCGTTCAGCGACAGAACCGCAACATGCTTCAGGCCGCCGGCGGCACGCTGGCGCTGATCTATCACCAGACGGTCTACAATCTGCGCAACGAACAGCGCAACGCCGTCATCGGCCTGCTGATGACCATCGTCCAGGCCATTGTCTTCATGGCGGCCTTCGTGCTGATCTTCCTGGTCGTCGGCGTCCGCACCTCGCCCCTTCGCGGCGATTTCATGCTTTATCTGATGTCGGGAATCTTCCTGTTCATGACCCATGTCCGGGCGGTCAACGCCGTCTCCACGGCAGGCGGGGCAGGCGCATTGCTGAAACACGAGCCCTTGAACCAGGCGGTGCTGATCGCGGCGGCCGCTCTGGCGGTGCTGTATCGCCAGATCATCAGCATCATCACCATCTTGTGGTTCTATCACGTGCTGTTGTCCCCGATCGAGATCGAGCGTCCGGTCGGCGCGCTGGCCATGCTTCTGGTGGCCTGGATGTCGGGCGGCGCGGTCGGCCTGGTGTTCCTGTCGATCAAGCCGTGGCTGCCCCGATTCGCGGGCGTCGCATCGACCCTGTATCAGCGCGTCAACATGTTCGCCTCGGGCAAGATGTTCGTGGCCAACGTGCTGCCGAATTTCATGCTGCCCTACTTCTGGTGGAACCCGCTTTTTCACGCCATCGACCAGGAACGCGGATATGTCTTCATCAACTACACGCCGATGAAGACCAGCCAGACCTACGCGCTGTGGTTCACGCTGGCGGTCTTCATGACCGGCCTGCTGATCAACTTTACCACGCGCAAGTATCAATCGGCCAGCTGGTCGCTGGGCTAGCGGCCGGAACCGGTCGAATTCCCGTGCAAATTGCGTGTCGCGGATGCTTGCGGGCCGGAAAAGCAACCCTATATACAGCCCCGAAGCACCCGGCTGCGGCCGGTTGCCGCAACGAAACGGGATCGGGCCGCGGGGGCCATAACGGACCCGAGGCTCACGGATATCGCCGCAAGAGAGGTTAGAAACACATGTCCAAAGTTATCGGCATCGACCTTGGCACGACCAACAGCTGCATCGCCATCATGGATGGCAGCCAGCCCAAGGTCATCGAGAACAGCGAAGGCGCGCGTACCACGCCCTCGATCGTCGGCTTTACCGATGGCGAGCGGCTTGTCGGCCAATCCGCCAAGCGCCAGGCCGTGACCAACCCCACCAACACCGTTTTCGCGGTCAAGCGTCTGATCGGCCGTCGCATCGGCGATGAGGCCGTCGAGAAGGACAAGAAGCTGGTTCCCTATTCCATCGTGGATGGCGGCAATGGTGACGCCTGGGTCGAGGTGAAGGGCGAGAAATATTCCCCGGCGCAGGTCAGCGCGATGATCCTTCAGAAGATGAAGGAGACCGCCGAATCCTATCTGGGCGAAGAGGTCACGCAGGCCGTCATCACGGTTCCGGCCTATTTCAACGACGCCCAGCGTCAGGCCACCAAGGACGCCGGCAAGATCGCGGGCCTGGAAGTCCTGCGCATTATCAACGAACCGACCGCGGCCGCGCTGGCCTATGGTCTGGACAAGAAGGAAAGCAAGACGATTGCGGTCTATGACCTCGGCGGCGGCACCTTCGACATCACCATCCTGGAAATCGACGACGGCCTGTTCGAGGTGAAATCGACCAACGGGGATACGTTCCTGGGCGGCGAAGATTTCGACATGCGCATCGTCAACTACCTCGCCGACGAATTCAAGAAAGAGCACGGCGTCGATCTGACCAGGGACAAGATGGCCCTTCAGCGGCTGAAGGAGGCCGCCGAGAAAGCCAAGATCGAGCTGTCCAGCTCCAGCCAGACCGAGATCAACCAGCCCTTCATCAGCATGGACAAGGACAGCGGCACGCCGCTGCACATGGTCATGAAGCTGAGCCGGGCCAAGCTGGAATCGCTGGTCGGCGATCTGATCAAGCGAACGATGAAACCGGTCGCCGATGCGCTGAAGGATGCCGGCGTCTCCAAGGGCGAGATCGACGAGATCGTCCTGGTCGGCGGCATGACCCGGATGCCCAAGGTCATCCAGGAAGTCACCGATTTCTTCGGCAAGGAACCGCACAAGGGCGTCAACCCCGACGAGGTCGTGGCCTTGGGCGCCGCGATCCAGGCCGGCGTGCTGCAAGGCGACGTCAAGGACGTGGTTCTGCTGGACGTGACGCCGCTGTCGTTGGGGATCGAGACGCTGGGCGGGGTCTTTACCCGACTGATCGACCGCAACACCACGATCCCGACCAAGAAGAGCCAGATCTTCTCGACCGCCGAGGACAACCAGAACGCGGTGACGATTCGGGTGTTCCAGGGCGAACGCGAGATGGCGGCCGACAACAAGCTGCTGGGTCAGTTCAACCTCGAGGACATCCCGCCGGCGCCGCGCGGAATGCCCCAGATCGAGGTGACGTTCGACATCGACGCCAATGGCATCGTCTCGGTCAGCGCCAAGGACAAGGGCACCGGCAAGGAGCAGAACATCACCATCCAGGCCTCGGGCGGTCTGTCCGACGAGGATATCGAGCGGATGGTGAAGGATGCCGAACAGAACGCCGAGGCCGACAAGGGCCGTCGCGAACTGGTCGAGGCCAAGAACCAGGCCGAAAGCCTGATCCACTCGACCCGCAAGTCGCTGGAAGAGCACGGTGACAAGGTGGACGAATCGACCGTCGAGGCGATCGAACTGGCTATCGGCGCACTGGAAGAGGCCGTGAAGTCCGACGATGCCGGCAAGGTCAAGTCGGGCATCCAGAACGTCATGGATGCGTCGATGAAGCTGGGCGAGGCGATCTACAAGTCGCAGCAGACCCCGGACGAGGCCGAGAGCGCGGACGATTCGCCGCGTGCCGCCGATGAAGACATCGTTGACGCCGATTTCGAGGATCTCGGCGACGACAAGAAGCGCGGCTGATCCGGGGCCGCCTCCCTGATCCGGCCCGCGTTCGCGCGGGCCGGACTTGTGTTTCAGGGATCAGGAGACAGGACGAGATATGGCGAAGCGTTGCTTTTACGAGGTTCTGGGGGTCACGCGCGGGGCCTCGGATGAAGAAATCAAGAAGGCTTATCGCCGCAAGGCGAAAGAGCTGCACCCCGACCGCAACAAGAATGACGGTCAGGCCGAAGCGCGCTTCAAGGAGGTGAACGAGGCCTATGATTGCCTGAAGGACGGCCAGAAAAAGGCCGCCTATGACCGGTTCGGTCATCAGGCCTTCGAAAATGGCGGTTTTGGCGGTCGCGGCGGTGGCGGGGGCGGCGCTCATCCCGGCGATTTCGGCTCGGCCTTCGCAGATGTGTTCGAGGATCTTTTCGGCGACATGATGGGTCGCCGCGGCGGCGGTGGCGCCGGCAGTGGCCGGTCGCGGGCGCAGCGCGGACAGGATCTGCGCTACAACCTGCGCGTCGCGCTGGAAGAAGCCTATCGCGGCCTGCAGAAGACGATCACCGTTCCCGGCTCGGTCGCCTGCGACGAATGTGAGGGAACGGGCGCCGAAGGGGCGACACAGCCCGCCGCCTGCCCGACCTGTTCGGGCATGGGCCGCGTGCGCGCCCAGCAGGGCTTTTTCACCGTCGAACGAACCTGCCCGACCTGCGGCGGTCAGGGCCAGATCGTCAAGAATCCCTGCAAGGCCTGTCATGGCGCGGGCCGGATCGAAAAGGACCGGACGCTGTCGGTGAATATCCCGGCCGGGGTCGAAACCGGCACCCGGATCCGCCTTGCGGGCGAGGGCGAGGCCGGAATGCGCGGCGGCCCCGCGGGCGATCTGTATATCTTCATCGAGGTGAAGGAACACGACATCTTCGTCCGCGATGGCAAGATGCTGGCCTGTCAGGTTCCGGTCAGCATGGTCGTCGCGGCGCTTGGCGGCGAAGTCGAGGTGCCGACCATCGATGGCGGCCGTGCGCGGGTCAAGGTGCCCGCGGGCAGTCAGACCGGCCGCCAGATGCGCCTGCGCGGCAAGGGGATGCCGCCGCTGCGCCACGGCGCGGGCGCGGGCGGCGAGGCCGGCGACATGCTGATCGAACTGACGGTCGAAACGCCGGTCAACCTGACCTCGAGACAGCGGGACCTGCTGCGCGACTTCCAATCTGAAAAAGCCGACAACAGCCCGCAATCGTCGAGCTTCTTCAACAAGGTGAAAGGCTTCTGGGACGATATGACCAGTTGATCAGGCCGGCGGTTAACCCTTTTTTCACCGGCTTCGATCCATTCTGCCGGCATGGATTCGAATCGCGACTTTGGTGAAATGCCGCTGCCTCTGTTTTCGCCCGCCGCCGACGATGTGG
>Ga0163108_10000514_pt1 | contig 28957 bp, 21 predicted proteins | sample Fk1155metaG_FD_109644 | JGI IMG/M metagenome (GOLD analysis project Ga0163108, IMG submission 109644) | Marine microbial communities from the Central Pacific Ocean - Fk160115 155m metaG | ecosystem: Environmental > Aquatic > Marine > Oceanic > Photic zone | place: The Central Pacific Ocean...
GGTCCACCTCGACGATCGCCTTGATCACCCCGAACCCTGGATCGAGCCAGTTCTCGAACTCAGCGATCATGCCGTCGAAACCGGTACGGTGAGTGATCCAGGGCGTGGTGTCGGCGGCGCCTGATTCGATCAGCGAGATAATCCGGCGGAAGTCGGCTGCGGTCGAGTTGCGGGTGGCCAGGACCGTCAGTTCCTTGCGGTGGAACTCGGGGTCGTTGAACGTGACGTCAGCCTGGACCAGGCTGACCATCGTCAGTCGTCCGCCGCTTCCGGTCAGGTCAAACGCCGCGTTCATCGACGGTGGGAACCCCGTGGCGTCAAAGACAGCCGTCGGCAGTTCACCGCCAAACGCCTCGGTCACCTGCTCGACCGGTTCGCGGCCGTCCTCGCCGGAAACGATCGTCTGGCGGACCCCGAACAGGTCGCGGCAGAAGGCCAGCCGGCGGGGGTTGATGTCGATCACGGTGACACGGCCACCGGCGATCTGGGCGAACTGTGTCACGGCCAGGCCGATCGGGCCGGCCCCGATCACCAGCACGTCCTCGCCGTCGGCCACACCGCTGCGATCGACGGCGTGCGCCCCGATGCCGAGTGTTTCGACCAGGGCGAGTTGTTCGAGTGAGAGCTGGTCGCTGCGGTGCAACTTGTTGCCCGGCACCACGATCGTCTGTCGCATCCCGCCATCGACGTGGACACCCAGGACCTTCAACGAGCTGCAGCAGTTGGTCCGTTCGGCGCGGCAGGCCCGGCAATTTCCGCAGTTGAGGTACGGCTCGACCGCGCAGCGATCACCGACCGAAATTCCCTCAACACCCTCCCCCACCTCCAGGACCTCCACGCCCAGCTCGTGACCCAGCACGCGGGGGTAGCTGAAGTAGGGCTGCTGTCCCCGGAAGGCGTGCAGGTCGGTGCCGCAGATTCCGATTCTTCGCACGCCGACCAGGACGTCACCCGGTCCCGGCGAGGCGGGTGCCGGGGTCTCTCCCAGCACGAACCGTCCGGGTTCTTCGAGCGTGATCGTCTTGTTGGTCATCGTTGGCTATGATGGCACCCCGCCTGCCGACTGTCACGCCAGGCCGGGCGGGCCAGCAACAGGAGAAACACGACGGTGGGCGACCGCATTCCGATCATGGCCGATGGGCTCCCGAAGATCTTTCACGAGGCGCTGGGCGAGCGTTTCGAGATCCTGGACTGGGACACCTCGGAGAGTTCCGACGCGGTGACCCGCTCGGTGGCGATCTTGAGCTACGCGCACCCGGCGGCCGACGGGGACCTGATGGACCGGATGACCCGGCTGAAGGTGATCAGCAACCACGGGGTTGGTGTGGACCATATCGACCTGGTCGCGGCCGAGGCGCGGGGGATCCCGGTGGGCAACACCCCCGGCTGTCTCGATGCAGCGACGGCCGACATGACCATGGCACTGTTGATGGCCAGCGGACGCAACCTGCGGATCGGTGACAGCTACGCCCGCAGCCCCGAGTTCCTGCACTACGATCCGTCGATCCTGATCGGGCAGGAGATTACCGGCAGCACGCTGGGGATCATCGGCATGGGACGAATTGGCAAGGAAGTGGCTCGCCGCGCGGCCGGGTTCGAGATGACCGTGCTCTACCACAATCGCAACCGGGACGAGGCGGCCGAGGCCGAGCTGGGGGTGCGTTACGCGACGCGGGACGAGTTGCTGGCCGAAAGCGACTTCGTGGCCCTCAACTGCCCGCTGACCGACGAGACGACCGGGATGATCGGGCCAGCCGAGTTCGAGACGATGAAGCCGTCGGCGTTCCTGGTGAACATGGCCCGCGGTCCGGTGGTCCAGACCGACGCGTTGTACACCGCCCTGACGACCGGGCAGATCCGCGGTGCCGCCCTGGACGTGACCGATCCCGAACCGCTGCCTCGTGATCACCCGTTGCTGGCTGTCGAGAACGTGATCATCCTGCCGCACCTTGGCAGTGCGTCGAACCGGACGCGGGAGCGGATGATGAACATGTCGATCGAAAACCTGGAAGCGGGGCTGGCCGGTGAGCCGCTGCCGTACCGGATCCGCCCGTAGGACGAACACGTTTCCGGATCGTCCATTTCCCGACAAGGTATCGTTCGACAGACAATGCAGACCTGGCCCTACCTGCCCCGGCTGGATTCCGACGCGCCGTCGGTCCAGGCCGCGCTGAAGCGAGACCCCGAGGATTTCCTTGTCGAGGAGATTCCCGCCTACCCGCTCTCCGGAGACGGACAGCACCTGTTCTTGTGGATCGAGAAACGGGACGTCCCCGCCGAGGGACTCCTCAATCACCTGGCCCGCAGCCTGAAAGTCTCGCAGCGTGACATCGGTGCCGCCGGGATGAAAGACCGCCGGGCGATCACTCGCCAGTGGGTTTCGGTTCCCGCTGAAGCCGAAGCACGTGTCGAACGGATCAACACCGAGTCGATCCGTGTCCTGGAGGCGACCCGGCACAAGAACAAGCTGAAGACCGGTCACCTGGCGGCCAACCGGTTCACGATCCATGCCCGCGGCATTCCCAAGCCGATCCGGGACGAGGTCTGTGAGGCGGCCCGGCGTGTGGGCGAAAGCGGGTTCCCCAACTACTTCGGACCCCAGCGCTTCGGCCGTGAAGGCAACACGGCCAAGCAGGGTCTCGACCTGCTCAAGGGGCAGCTCCGCACCGGCGACCTGCCGCGGCAACGCCGCCGGTTCCTGATCCGCTTGGCCATCTCGGCAGCGCAGTCGATGGTCTTCAACACCGTGCTGGGCAATCGGATCAGCGATGGCCGTGTGACAACGGTCTTCACCGGTGACGTGCTGCAGAAGACCGATTCGGGCGGCCTGTTTCTCTGCGAGAATCCGGCCGTCGACCAGCCTCGGCTCGAGGCCGGGGAACTGGCTTTGACCGGCCCGATGCACGGGCCGAAGATGCGACAGCCCGAGGGGGAACCGGCCGCGTGGGATGCCGCGGGGCTGCAGCGCTGGAAGTTGACAGCCGAGCAGTTCGAGCCGTTCTCGCGGGTCGCCCACGGGACACGTCGGCCGCTGCTGGTCAGGGCAACTGACCTCACCGCGACCCCGGCGACCGGGGGCGTAGTGTTCAGCTTCACCCTGCCCCCGGGCGTGTACGCCACGGTGTTGTTGCGCGAGATTATCGGCCTGGAAGCCTGAGGCTTTTGCTGCCCTGCTAGGCGTCCAGCACCAGTCCCGAGCCGGTGATTTCAAACGGCACGATCTGGTCACCACACGCGCTGCCGCGGTGCTTGGCGACATGCAGCGCGCGACCCATCGTGCCGCCGGCGCGGGTCTTGCCCATCAGCAGAATCGTGTTGGCATTGCTCAACAGGTCGCCACTCTCGATCGGCCGCGCGAGCAGATCGTCGAGCATCACCTCGTGAGAGGTGTACAACAGCAGGCAACCGATGCCGGACTGATCGTAGGCGTGTTCGGCGACCCGCTCGGCGTTGGCCCGGAACCGCTCACGGAACAGGTCACGCGCAACCCAGTCGTGGTCCTTCCTGAGGATCTGGTGGTAGATGTACTCGAAGAGATCCAGTTGCCAGCTGTCGCTGGCGCGATCGACCGGTTCAACCCCGTCGACCAGGCAACGACGGACCCCGTGGACGAAGTTGCCGTAAAAGAACGAAATGGCCCGCTGCAGTTTTCGCGACAGTTCGACCTTCCACTCCTTCCAGTCGTCCAGTTCGAGATCACTCTTGGTGACCCTCCGCCCACTCTGGCGGAAGATGTGGGTGTAATCGAAACGGGCCTGTGCAGCATCCCAGACATGTTCGGGCAGCGCCGCATCCTCGGCGGGCTTCTCGGTCAATTCCCAGTCGAACAGCCGCGAGGCGTAGTCGGCGTGGTTCTGCGAGTCACCCCGGCTGGCCATGTCGAAGAGCACGCCGCGGTGGCCTTCCTGGTCGAGACCGGCCTGGGCGAAGGACAGGCCCAGCTGGGTCTTGCCGATCCCGGTGGCTCCGACGACGACCGTCAGCGATCCCGGCAGCAGGCCGCCATCAAGCAGCCCGTCCAGTGCGGGGATTCCGGTAGAGAGTCGTGCGGACGCCGGTTCGTTCATCTCAGATCGTGATCCACCGGTCACGGCTGGCGACATCCCAGCGATCGACCAGTTCCCCGTCGTCGATGACGTAGACCTGCTTGTGCAATGCCGAGGTGGGACAGACATGCCAGGGGATGCCGAGCAGGTAGTCACCGGGGGCGTAGTCCCCGGCCCGGTCGGTCTGCAGTACCAGGTGCTCCTCGTTTTGCAGGACCTGGACGGCCTCGGGCAGGTCGGCAAAGTGGACCCGCTGGCCCATCGGCGGATCGCTGGCGACAGCCTTGTAACCCAGGTCCAGCGTGATCCGATCGCGGGTGGGACGACTGACAACGCGGGTCAGCACCGCCGCGGCCGGGGGAAAGACCAGGTCGGGGAAATAGCTGGCGTAGCCCCCGTCGTTGTAGACACAGGTGCCGGGGCTGAGCTCGATCGACGGATCATCCTTTTCGGCATAGACCGGAAATGACGCGGTGCCCCCGGCGACGATGCGCGGGACCGGCAACCCGTCGGTGACCACCGCGTCTCGAAAGGCGGTCACCCGCTCCCACTCGGCATCGATCGCCGCCCGCCGCTCGTCGCGGTCCTCCTGGTGCTGGTGGCCGTCGTAGACATGCAGGCCGCCGGGCACCAGGCCGTCGCTGTCGCCGATCAGCCGGTAGAGCCGGTGAGCCTCGTCGCCAACGGTCAGCCCGGTGCGGTGTTGTCCCGTATCGACATCCAGCAGCACCTCGATCCGCTGACCGGCCGTGGCCATTGCCGCTCCCAGTTGTGCGACGGGATCGGGATGATCGGCGGTGACCGAAAAGACGGTGTCGGGGTAGGCTTCGACAAACGCGACCGCGCGGGCGATGTTGGGACCAACCTGGTTGTAAGCCAGGAAAACGTCCCGCACGCCGGCCTCGACGAGCATCTCCGCCTCGGCGAATGTCGCGCACTTGTGCCGGGTGATTCCTCGTGCCAACTGCAACTGCACCACCTCGCGGGTCTTGTGGGTCTTGCAGTGAGGCCTGAGGCGGGCCGGGTCACCGGCGATCGAGATCATCTGCTCGATGTTGGCCAGCAACTGGTCGCGGAAGACCACCAGTGCCGGCGAGATGATCCCGGTGGCGTCGTTGATCGTGAGGCTCATGAACGCTCCGTGCAAAAAGGAGGCGGCCTGTCAGCGGGCGGGATTCTTGAAGCCCTTGAAGAAGACCCGCTCGGCGGTCCCGGTCAGCAGCCAGCGGCGGTCATTATCGTCGAGAAAATCCAGTCCCGACTTGATCAAGTCGATCGACTCCTTGTAGGTGTGGCCCTTGACGACCTGGAAGGGACCATCCGAGGCCCACATCAGCCGCTTGGGGCCGTAGGCATCCAGCATCTGCCGGATCAGGCCGGCGAGGTCATGGTAGGGGGGTTTCTTCTTGCCGAGGGCGTAGAAGGCCGAGATCTTGACGTGGACGTTCTTGTGTCGGGCCAGGTCGGTCAACGCCTTGACCTCGGCGGGCTTGATCTCGCCGGTGACACCGATGCGGCTGATGTGATCGATCACGACTGTCGTGTCGGGATAGCGGCGACACATCCGGTCGATTGCCGGCAAGGCGTCGGCGTCGATCAGGCAGCACATCGCGAGGTCTTCCTTCCCGCCGGTCTTCCACATCGTGTGCATGCTCGGGGCGTCCAGCCATTGTTCGACGGTCTGGTTCTTCGGGTAGATCCGGAAGCCCCGGACCCCCTGCCCTTTCATTTTCCGCATCTCGAGATCAACCCGGGGCTGGTCCTGATCGATCACGGCCACGCCACTGAACGAGCCCGGGTAGCGGCGGATGGCGTCGAGCATGTAGCTGTTGTCGTACCCGTAGAAGGACATCTGGATCAGCACGACGCGGTTGACCCCGACCGGTTTCATTTCCTTCTGCAGTTCCTCGGCGGTGAAACTCGGCGGGTCCATGTTGAATCGCCGGTAACCCGGACCCAGCGGGTATTTCTTCGTGTCGGGGGTCCAGATGTGCGAGTGGGCGTCGATGAATTTCATGATGTCTCGTGGTGATTGTGCGTCCTGATCAATCCAAGATCAGCTCTTCTTGTGGAAGTACTTGCGAACCAGGTCTTCCGGCGGCGGAGACGTCATGACGGTCACGACGTAACCGACGATGAACGAGGTGAACAAGCCGACGATGATCGGGTCCATGCCCTGGAACCGGTAGGGCGAGAATCCGTCACCCTTGAGAAAGCCGATCACGTACATCGCCAGGTGGGCTCCGAATCCCGAGAGCATTGCCGCGATGCATCCCTGGGCGTTGGAACGGGGCCAGAACAGCGAATAGACCACCGCGGCCAGGAAACAGGCGGCCAGGCCGCTGCCGGTGTAGACGATGATGTCCTGCAGGAACTCGGGGGGATTGAGTGCCCCGCACAGCGCGCCCAGGCCGGCCACCATGGTGATCGCGTAACTGAGGTACTTGAGGCGTTTCTCGGAGGCGTCGGGGTTGAGGTTCCGTTGGTAGATGTCACGGACCAGTGCCGAGGAGATCATCAGCAGGAAGCTGTCGACCGTCGACATGACCGCTGCAAACGGAGCGGCGATCAGCAGGCCGGCCATCCAGCCCATCCCGATGTTCGCCGTCAACTCGACTGCCATCTGCGGCATGATCCGGTCGGGTTCGGACTCCATCCCGGGAATCAGCACGCGGGCACAGCAGAAGATGATCACCAGCGGGAAGTAAATCGCCGAGTAGTACATGGCGACGGTAAAGATCGATCGCCTCAGCGTGACGGTGTCCTTGAAGGCCATCAGTCGCACCATGTTGCTCGGTTGTCCGGTTCCCGAGATTGCCCACATGAAGAAGAAGGAAATGGCCAGGCTCAACGGAAGAAACCCGTCGGTGCTGGTGCGGTGTGGCCCAGGTCCGACGACATACGACCCACCCTCTTCCGGCTTGGCCCCGTAGGCGTAGTCCTTGAGTTCCTTGATCTGCAGTGTCACCACGTCGCTGACATCGCTGCGTTCGCTGCCGCTGGCAAGCCGGTCGCGGACCCGCTCGATGTCGCTGGGCGTGACGATCTCCCAGATCTCCACATCGGAGATCTCACTCTGCCCGGTCGCGATCAGGTGCCGGCTCTTGATCTTGAACAATCTCTCGGTGTCGCCTTCCTTGACGAAGGCCCACGATCCCGAGGGAATCTCGACGGCGGCACCCGGCGTGGTCGCTGACAGTGTCGCTGTGCCCTTGCGGGGCGGCACCATCCTGGCCATGTTCCGGGTGACTGCTTCGAGCCCGCCGCCCTGGCCGTTGGAGACGGCGTGGCTGGCCTGGCCGATCGCCAGCGGCAGCATGATGATCACACCGATGACCATCACGATGCCCTGCATCACGTCGGTCCAGACGACTGCATGAAACCCGCCGTAGGTCGTGTAGACGATCACGGCCACGCCGAAGACGACCAGGCACAGGACATACTCGCCGCCCAGCGACGAGAGTCCGGTCAGCCAGCCGGGCAAGGCGTCGGCGGCGGAGGCGAAGGCGTCGATCGGAGCCAGCAGCGTCCGCAGAATCTCACTGCCCCCCTTGAACTGGGCAATCAGGTTGAAGGTCATGAAGAAGACGATCAGCGAAACGGCGATCAGGCCGAAGGCGACGCTGCGGAAACGGTCGCGAAGCACGTCGGGAATCGTGATCGCGTTGGCGGTCCGGGCCACCTCGTTGATCCGCTTGCCCAGGATCCCCATCACGCAGATCGGGACCACCATGTAACTGCCGATCCACAACCCCAGGCTCCAGCCGTGCGTGTAGATCTTGCTGGGAAAGCCCATGAAGCTGCCACCCGAGGAACTGGTGGCGGCCAGCGTCAGCGCGAAGGCCCAGACGCCCAGGCCGCGGCTGCCGAGGAAATACTCGCTGAGAAAACTCCGACTCTTCAACAGGCGGTTGGAAAGCCAGGCGATCACGAAAACCCCGACCATGTAGACCAGGAACGTGTAGAGCACCGCGTTGTTCGAGTCGGCCACGGCCAGAGCTGGGTGTGTGAACAGGTTCATGCTCCACCTCCCTCGGCGCCGGTTGCAGGTTGCGAGCGATGCTCGTCTCCGGCGATGCCCAGGTCGTCGTCCTTCATGTAGGCGAAGCTGAACCAGGTCGTGAACACGTCGGCGACGACCCAGGGCAGCAGGATGCCGCCGAACAGCCAGGAGGGAATTCCCAGCGTCGTGCTGAACGTCTCGGGATCAACCGCCTGGCCGTACCCGTTGAAGTAACAGTAGGGAACCGCCCACAGCAGCGCGACGACCCATGCCGAGAAGATCACGATGGCCTCGCGTCGCGAATTTCGAAACACCTCGCTGTGTTCGGTGGATAGAACCGGCGCTGTTTCCCCAGAACTCATCAGGGATTCTCCTGTTGACGATGACAATGCCTCGAGTCGAGTGATTGTACTTCTGCCCCGGCGGGGTTGCAAAGAAGGGCCGGTTCCCACGTCGCCCAGGCGTGGAGAATTGAGTTCCCGGGCGGGGTCATCCAGAATGGATGGTTCGCATCCAGGGAGAACCAAGATGACCGAGCAGCCACGAGTTGGATTCATCGGCACCGGCCGCATGGCCACCGCGCTGGCCGGTGGACTGGTCTCGTCGGGGTTCACCACCGCTGACCGTGTCGTCGGCAGTGACGTGGTGGCCGCAGCCGGTGAGGCTTTTGCGGCGGCCACAGGGGCAACGGCGGTCGACGGCAACACGGCCGTGCTCGACCGGTCCGAGATCGTCGTGCTGTCGGTCAAGCCTCAGCAGATGCCCGGGGTACTTGCAGAACTGGCGCCGGGGATTACCGATGAGCACCTGGTGGTTTCGATCGCCGCGGGGATCACCCTGGAGACGCTGGCCGCGGCGCTGGGCCAGTCCAGACGACTGGTGCGGGTGATGCCCAACACGCCGTGCCTGGTCGGGATGTCGGCTTCGGCGTATGCGATCGGTGAGGTTGTCACGCCGGAGAATGCGGCGCTGGTCGAGCGAATGCTCTCGACGGTCGGCGTGGCGCTGGCCGTCAAAGAATCTTTGCTCGATGCCGTGACCGGGCTTTCCGGCAGCGGCCCGGCCTATGTTTACCAGGTGATCGAGGCGCTGGCCGACGGCGGTGTCCAGTGCGGGCTGCCCCGCGACATCGCCCAGCAACTGGCCGCCCAGACGGTCAAGGGCGCCGCCGAGATGGTCCTGGCGACCGGTGAACATCCCGGGGCACTCAAGGACGCGGTGGCCAGCCCCGGGGGAACGACGATTGCCGGGCTGAGTGAACTCGAACGGGGAGGATTGCGGGCCGCGTTGATCAATGCAGTCGAGGCCGCCACGCGACGGTCGCGGGAACTGGGCGCATCCTGAATTTTCCCGGCCGACCTGTGACGGCCACTGACGACAAATGGAGCCGAGCCGATGAGCCGAGATGACGATTGGGCCCTGCTGTGCGAGTACACCCAGGGCGACGGCCTGCGGAAACACATGCTGGCCGTCGAGGCGACCGTGAGGGCCTATGCCCGCAAGCTGGGCGAGGACGAGGAGAAGTGGGGGACCGTCGGCCTGCTGCACGACTTCGACTACGAGCGATGGCCCAACCCGCCCGATCACCCGCTGCAGGGGTCGAAGATTCTGGCCGAACGGGGATATCCCGACGACGTGATCTACGCGATCAAGTCCCACGCGGATTACCTGGACGAGTGTCCCCGCGTTTCGCAGATGGACAAGTGCCTGTACGCCTGCGACGAGTTGTCCGGATTTCTTACCGCCTGCGCGCTGGTCCGGCCGACCCGACTGGAGGGACTGAAGGCCAAGAGTGTCCGCAAGAAGCTCAAGCAACCGGCTTTCGCCGCCGCGATCAATCGCGACGACATCATCAACGGCGCCGAGGACTTCGGGGTCGAGCTCAACGAGCACATCGAATTCTGCATCGCGGCATTGCAGGAGATCGCCGAGGATCTCGGCCTGGTGGCAGCCGCCGACGATCAATAACCGGTCACAGGTCCGACACCGTGATCACGGTCAGCTGAGACGGAAAAAGACGTTTCATGCCCGGTCGGCGACGTTGATCGTCACACCACCCGTCTGCCCGAGTGATATCTGCTCCCCGACTCCGCCTGTTCACCCGGCGAGAACTCGCCGAAGCGTGGATCGCGGGCCGGGAGGGTAACAGCAATGGTGGCCATCAATGACGGCTGTGGTCGAGATCGGCTGCAGTGTATTATCCCGCCTCACATGCTCGAGAACATTGCCGCATCCGGCCATCCCGAGCTTGGTCGGTGGGCCCGCGAGGCGCTGCTGCGTTCGCTCGAGATCCGGGCGGTTCGCGAGGCGGTCCGGGTGCCGCCACGGATGCCGGCGAGACGGGCAGCGACGGCAGGCAAGCATCGCCTCGTCTACGACGCCGGCGGCAGCTTCGACCTGCCGGGCCAATTGGTCCGCTCCGAGGGGGAACCGGAAACCGGTGACATGGCCGTTCGCGAGGCGTATCGACATACCGGCACCGTCTGGGAGTTCTTCCGGAAGGTCTGCGATCGCAACTCGCTGGACGGCAAGGGCATGACACTGGCCAGTTGTGTGCATATCGGCCGCAACTACAGCAACGCCTTCTGGGACGGTTCCCGGATGGGCTTTGGCGACGGCGACGGCGTTCTCTTTCGCCGCTTCACCCGCTCGATCGAGGTGGTTGGCCACGAGTTGACACACGGGGTGATTTCGTTCTCGAGCGACCTGAGATACCACGGTGAACCGGGTGCGCTCAACGAGCACTTCGGTGACGTTTTTGGTGTGCTGGTTCGCCAATGGAAACACGGCCAGGAGGTTGCCGGCGCCGACTGGACGATCGGCAGCGAGTTGCTCGTCAGGGCTCCGACCCGCCGTGCGCTCAGGGATCTCTCGGCACCGGGCACCGCCTATCGCGACGATCCGTTCCTGGGCAACGATCCTCAGCCGGGTCACTGGGATGACCGTTACCGGGGCGACACCGATAACGGGGGTGTGCACATCAACTCGGGAATTCCCAACCACGCTTTCTACCGGGCGGCCGTCGAACTGGGCGGACGAGCCTGGGAAACGCTCGGGAGCGTGTGGTACCAGTCGCTGCTGCTGTTGAAGGCCGATGACCGGTTCCGGGACTGCGCCGAGGTCACCGAGCGAGAAGCCGCTCGCCAGTTCGGGATCCGCAGCCGCGAGGTGCGTTGTGTTCGTCGCGGGTGGCGAGCGGTGGGGATTGTCGTATGATTGGGCCAGTGAGTCGAGTCCCCGGCTGGAGAGCGATCAATGCGGCAGAGTACGCTTACGGTCCCGTTGCTGGTTGGCCTGTTGCTCGGATCGCTGGCCTTCACCGGATGCAATCGAGAAGCCACTGAACCGGTGGACACACCGGAACTGGCCGAACGCAAGCCGACTCCTGGCTTCGATCCGGTGTCGTCCGGGGCCGACCCAGCCAAGGCGCCGTCGCCAGACGCTGCAAAAGCCAAGCCCGTGCCGAAGCAGAAACCAAGGCCGAAGAAGGGCAAGGATGAGCCGTTTGATCCCGACACCCCGATGATTCCCGTCGAGCAGGCCGGAGCGATGGTGGCGTTGGAGGCGATCGGGGCCGAGATCAAACTCGACTTTCGTGATCGCGTCGTTGATATCGACATGAAGGGGACCGAGCTCGATGACAGCGGGGCGATCCACCTGGCCGCGATGAAAGATGTTCGCACCCTGAATCTCTCGGAGACGAACATCACCGACGCGGCGCTGGTTCACCTGGCCGGAATGAAAAACCTCCGCAGGTTGTTCCTTTACGGTGACAACATCACCGACAAGGGCCTGGTTCATCTCGGGAAATTCACGAAACTGGAGAGACTCTGCCTGGATGAGACCCGCGTCAGCGACGAGGGCTTGCCGTTGCTCCAGGGGTTGCTGGACCTGGAAGTCCTGCACCTCCGCAGCCGATTGCCGATCAGTGATGTCAGCCTGCCGGTACTCGAAAAGTTCGAAAACCTGCAGGAATTGAAGATCCAGGGGACAAAGATCACGCCCGAGGGCCTTGAGCGACTCAAGCGGAAGCTGTCGGATTGTCGAATCGAGTAAGGGGGGGAAAGCGCGGCCTTGACCGGTCACGGTTGGCCCGCGTATTCTTTGAGACAGAATGGTGTAATTTTCGCTGTTCTTGGGACAGTTCCTCACAGGGAAGGTGTTGTCATGCCGCGTCTGTTTCATGCCGCGATGGCCCTGGTTTTGCTCACGGCAACGACCGAGGCCGCCAATGTCGTTCTGACGGCTCCGTCGGCCACCCAGGCCCGGACCAAGGTGATCAGCTGGGTTGCTGCCCAGGGTGTCACCGACAAGGCGACACTTCAGCGGGTCGGAAAAGCCTGGGCCCTCGGCAAGCAGCCGGTTTCGGCCAGCCGCCTGCACGACATGGTTGTGGGCACCTTTGCGAGTATCGATGCGAAGACAAAAGCGTTTGTCGAGTCCTGCAGCATGAAGCCGGATGCGACGCAACCGGATACCGCGATCCTGAAGGGCAAGGACGCCTTCTACAGTGCCAACATGCGACTCTTCTATGGCCGGTACCTGGCACAGATGAGGATGTATGACGAGGCCCTGGAGTTGCTCGCGTCGCTCGACCCGAAAAGCGTTGTCGATCCGGCCGCCTGCCTTTACTTCAAGGCTGTTTGTGAGCACCAGTTGCTGATGAAGACCGAGGGCCTGGCGACGATCAACACGTTGCTGGGAAGCACCGCCGGCGTGCCGTTGAGGTATCAGACGACAGCCGAGTTGATGCGGCACGACCTGCAGGCCCTGAAAAAAGATTCGCTCGCCGCAATTTCACGGAAGATGAAGGACGTTGAAAGACGGCTGGACCTGGGCCGCGGTGGTCAGCGGGTGCAGAAGGAAGAAGACGAGATCGTGGCGTCGCTTGACGCGATTATCGAGAAGCTGGAACAACAGGGCGGCACGTGACCTGGCTGCAGCGGCGGCCCGGGTGGTCGCAACAAGTCCAACAGTCCTGCCCAGGACAGCTCGATCCGAGGAGGTTCCGGACCGGGGAACGTGGCGAACAAGAACATCGGCAACAAGACCGGCTGGGGGGCACTGCCGCCCAAGGCCGAGGCCCGCGCCAAGAACATCCTGAATCGCAACTACCCGCCGCATTATCGCCGCGCGATCGACGAGTATTTCAAGCGGTTGGCCGAGAAGCAGACCGCGTCTCGCAAGTAAGTCACAGCGGGCCTGGCCGATCGTCGGTCGGGTTTCCCGCGGGAAATCGCCTTTCGGGGCCAGGCATTTCAGGTGCCTGGCCCTGTTTTGTTGGTGGCGGCATTTGCTGAGATCCCGGCCGCCGCCCGGTCTCGGACCGGCCTCTATGCTTGCACCTCCGGGGGCATCACGGACAATGGAGTGGCGAACTCGTTGGCCGAACAGAGGAGAAATCGATGAGATCCTGGTTGTGCGCTGTTGTGTCCCTGACCGTCCTGGCTTTGACAACCACGGCGACCGCCGACGATTGGCCGACCTATCGGCACGATTCCACCCGCGGTGGTGCGACGGCCGATGCGCTGGTTTGGCCGTTGACCAATCACTGGACACACCGGGCCGCCGCCGCGCTGAAAACCGCCTGGTCGGGTGCCGAGGGCCGCTCGATCGAAGGCAAGGATCTCTACGACCGCGTTCGTTTTGACGACGCGTTGCACGTGGCCATCGTCAACGGTCGGGTCTATTTCGGGTCGTCGATCGACCATCGAATTCACTGTGTGGATGCCGCCAGTGGGCGGTCGATCTGGAGTACCTTCACCGATGCTGCCGTGCGACTGGCACCGACGATTGCCGATGGCCGCCTGCTGGTCGGGTCCGAGGACGGTTACGCCTGGTGCCTGGACGCCGGGTCCGGCAAGGTCCTCTGGCGGCTCAGGCTGGGTCCGGCCGACGAACGGTTGCTGGCACGGGGCGAGATGATCGCCCGCTGGCCGGTCCGTACCGGGATCCTGGTTGACAAGGGGGTCGCGTATTTTGGTGCGGGTATCTTTCCCCATGAAAACGTCTACCTCGCCGCCGTCGATGTGGCGACCGGCAAGCCCGTCTGGAGAAACGACCAGGTCAGTCACGGCAATGCCGGTCGTGCCGACCTGTCTCCGCAGGGGTACCTGCTGGCCAGTGGCGATGACCTGTATTTTCCCTCGGGGCGTGCGAAACCGTCAGTGGTCGATCGCAAGACCGGGCGAATCGCCGGGCTGAATGGTTGGCGCGGATCCGCGACCAGCCAGACACTCAGCCTCTCCTCCGGCCACGTCGCCGGTACCAACGCCGTGATCCTCGGGGGCAAGCTGTACAGTTACACGCTGGGAAGCCAGGTTGCAGGGACAGCCGAAGCGACCTACGTCACGACCGGTGAAACGGTTGCGCGACTGGATCGCAAGGTCTACAACGCGGTGAACACCCGCCGCACCAAGCTCAAGGCCGATCTCCGTACCGTTTTCAGTGACTACCGTGCAAAGAAGATCGAGAAGGCCGAGTACCTCGTACGGTCCGAGGCGGTTCGTAAGCAGATCAACGACCAGGCCGATGCCGGTGTCGAGTGGCGTGTGCCCAGCAAGGCCAATGCCGCGGTGATTGTTACCGGCTCGCACGTCATTGCCGGTGGATCCAACGTCGTCGAGTTGTTTGATACCAAGACGGGGAAACTGGCCGGGCGGTTGAAGGTCGAGGGGGCCGCGCGAGGTCTGGCCGTTTCCGACGGTCGACTGCTGGTCAGCACCGACACGGGTCGGGTTCACTGTTTTGCCTCGGGCGAGGCTCCCCGGGCCGTGGCGGCAGCCAAGCCGGTTGCCGATCCCTACCCGAAAGACAAGTGGACGGCCGTCTACGAGCAGGCCGCCGAAAATATCCTCAAGCAGACGGGAATCCGGACGGGATTCTGCCTGGTGGCAGGAGCCGAACAGGGGCGACTGGCGTTGGCACTGGCCCGCCGTAGCGGCCTGAAGATCTATGGTGTCGAGTCGGATCCGAAGAAGGTGGCCGCGGCCCGACGGGCCCTGGTCCGCACGGGGTTGTACGGACACCGCATCACGATCCACGAGGCGGCCGCCGGTGAGATTCCCTACGCGAGTTACTTTGCGAACCTCGTCGTTTCCGACACGCACCTGCTGACCGGGCGGGTGCCGGTGGCTGCCGATGTCGTGGCCCATCACCTGAAGCCGTGCGGTGGCACGGTCTGTCTGGGCGGCGATCACCCGTTTGCCGACGACTGGCGCAAGGATCTGGGACTCGAGAAGCAGTCGATCACGAAACGCGGCGGCGACTTCACTCTGGTGACCCGGGGCAAGTTGCCCGGGGCCGGCAGCTGGTCGCACCAGTACGGCGATCCGGGCAACACGGCCTGTTCAGACGACCAGCTGGTTCGGGGTGGGCTGGGTGTGTTGTGGTACGGCGATCCCGGTCCCGGCAAGATGGTCAACCGCCACGACGGTGCCGTTGGTCCGGTTTCGACTTTTGGCAGGCTGTTCATCCAGGGAACCGACAGTCTGTTGGCCTACGACGCCTACAACGGGCAGTTCCTCTGGGAGTTCAAGAACGAGAAGGCGGTACGCACCGGCGTGTTCCAGAACCACGCGCCGGGCAACCTGGTGGCCAGCGACGAGAGCGTCTTCATGATGCTCGACGCGCGTTGTCTGCAACTGGATGCGGCAACCGGAAAACTGCAGAAGACGCACAGCCTGCCCGCCGGAAAGAACGCGGCCGAGCAAGAGTGGGGCTACATCGCACTCTCGGAGGGAATACTGTTTGGTACCTCCACGCGTCGCAAGCGGCTGGAGCTGGTGCGGTCTCGACGTGGAAAGCAGACCGAGGATGCCACGGACGCGATCTTTGCGATCGACCTGAAGACGGGCAAGCACCTGTGGAGCTACCAGGGCAAGAGCATCGATTTTCGAACGATCGCCCTGGGTCCGGAACGCGTCCATTTCATCAACAGTACGATCACCGCCGAGCAACGGCAGGCACTGCTCCGCGAGGACAAAACCGAGTTGAAGAGCCTCAAGGGCGAGGCGGCGAAGCGGGCCGAGGCGAGGTTGAAGCGGATCGATGGCCGGACGGCGATTGCACTCGATGCCAGGACCGGTAAGCAGTTGTGGGCCCAGGCGGTTGATGTGACCGACACCAGCGAGATCGGGATCGGCGGCGGCCGCTTGTCGATGGTCTACAAGGATGGAGTGCTGCTGATGGGCGGCGCCAACGCCAACGGGCACTACTGGACGCAGTTCATCGCCGGGGAGTTCAAACAGCGACGACTGGTCGCGCTGTCGGCTGTCAACGGCTACAAGCTGTGGTCCAAGGATGCCAACTACCGGCACCGGCCGATCGTCGTCGGCAACAAGATCATCGCCGAACCGTGGTCGTTCGACCTGAAATCGGGAAAGCAGACCACCCGGATCCACCCGTTGACCGGCAAGGAGGTGCCGTGGAGTTTCATGCGGCCGGGGCACCACTGCGGGATGAACACGGCAACGCCAAACATGTTGTTTTTCCGCTCGGGGTTCACCGCCTTCTACGATCTGCAATCCGACAGTGGAACCCGGCACTTCGCCGGACACCGGCTGGGCTGCTGGATCAACGCGATTCCGGCCAACGGGCTGGTGATGATTCCCGAGGCGAGTGCCGGTTGTGTCTGCCTGTTCTCGATCGCCTCGACTGTTGTCATGGAACCTCGCAAGCCACGTCGGCCGTGGGGAATCTACAGCGGTGTTGGCACCGCCACACCGGTCAAGCAGCTGGCGTTGAACCTGGGAGCTCCCGGCGATCGGCGGGATGCGACCGGGAAACTGTGGTTGAGCTATCCACGGCCGAAATCGAACAAGACGACCGGGCTGGAACTGAACCTGGACCTGGGCGAGATGTTTGCCAAGGGCGGGAAGTTCGTCAGCCGCGACGGTGATGCCAGCGAAGAGAGTTCGCGTCCCGAAGCGTGGGTCTTTTCTTCGTCGGCCCAGGGCATCACGAAGTGTTCCTTGCCGCTGCGGGGCACCGGCGACAAACCGGCCCGCTACACGGTCCGGCTGTATTTTGCGGCCAACAAGGAGAAGCCGGGCCAGCGGGTCTTTGACGTACAGGTCCAGGGCAAGGTTGTGCTGAAGGACTTTGACGTGGCCAAGGCCAATCGGAACGGCACGGCGGTCCGCGAGATTCCCGGCGTGATCGTGACTGGCCAGCTCAAGATTGAACTGGTTCCCAAGCATCCCCAACCGACTGCTGACCACCAACCGATGCTCAGTGGTATCGAGGTTGCCGAGGTAACCGGCGGCTCCTGATTTCCGGGTTCGGTGACAGTAGGACACGATGAGCCGGGCACGCATCGTTTCAGCCGTGGTCATCGCGGCGACGACCTGGGCGCCGCTTTCGGCGGCTGCCAAGCCCCCGTCTGCGAAGAACCTCGAGTTCTTCGAACGGCGGGTGCGACCACTGCTGGTCCGTCGCTGCTACAAGTGCCACTCGAAACAATCCAAGCCGATCGAGGGTGGCCTGCGACTGGATCGGTCCACAGCGATCCGGCGGGGAGGTGACTCGGGGCCGGCGATTGTCGAGGGTCGGCCCAATGCCAGCCGGTTGATCGAAGCCGTTCGGTACACCAATGCCAAGCTGCAGATGCCACCCAGGAGCAAGCTGCCCCCGGCTGAGATTGCGATCCTGGTTGAGTGGGTTCGGCTGGGGGCGGCTCTGCCCAGGGACCGGGCAGGCGATAAGCCCCAGTCGGTTCGCGACATGAAGACGGCTCGCGAATTCTGGTCGTTTCAGCCCCTGCAGCCGGTCACTGCACCCCGTTCGACCCGGGCCGATTCCTGGGCACGAGGGAGGATCGACCACTTCATCCACGCGGGTCTAAAGCAGCACGACCTGGCCCCGTCTGCCGAGGCGGATCGAAGGACCCTGGTCCGGCGGCTGAGTTTCGATCTGCTGGGTCTGCCGCCGACCAGCGGGCAGGTCGATCGGTTCATCACCGACACCCGGCCCGATGCCTACGAACACCTCGTCGACGTGTTCCTGGCCAGCCCGCATCACGGCGAACACTGGGCTCGTGGCTGGTTGGACCTGGCCCGCTATTCAGACACCACCGCGTCCTGGCTCAAGAGCACCGCCGGGGCCTGGCGTTATCGTGACTGGGTTGTTGAAGCGATCAACTCGGATCTGCCATTCGACGAGTTCGTCCGTCGGCAACTGGCCGCCGATCAGGTCCCCGGCCTGCCCATCGAACAACGCCGCGCGTTGGGGTTTCTGGGTCTCTCGCCCACTTACTGGAAAGAGCCCCGGCTGGCTCCGGGCCTGATCAAGGTCGTGGTGGCCGAGGAGTGGGAGGAGCGGATCGACACCATCGGTCGCACTTTCCTGGGACTCACGCTGGCGTGTGCAAGATGTCATGACCACAAGTTCGACCCGGTCAACCAGGCTGACTACTACGCCCTGGCCGGCGTGCTGGCCAGTACGCGACTGTTCGACCAACCGCTGTTGCCGGCCGACCGGGCCAGCGTGGTCCGTGATGCCGACCGACGGATCGACAAGCTGGAACGAGCCGTCACACAGGTCAGCCTCCGCATCCCCGCTCCCGGCGACAAACAGCAGCAGATCGCACGGCTCAAGGCACGGATCGAACAGATCAAGAAGTCGACCCCCGACTTCGACGCTCCGCGAACTCACTCGCTGGAAGATGCCAGCCTGTTCGTGCTTGCCGACGGGCAGGACATGACGCGGCTGGAATACCGCCTCGGGGAAGTTCGTGACCTGGCGATTCATCAACGGGGCAACCCGTCCAGCCTCGGGCCGGTTGTTCCGCGACGGTTCCTGGAAGTGCTGTCGCAGGGCAAGATCCGTCCCTTCCGGAACGGCAGCGGCCGGCTGGAACTGGCCAACGCTCTGGTTGACTCCCGGCAGGGAGGATCGCTGACGGCTCGCGTCATCGTCAACCGCATCTGGCGTGAGCACTTTGGCCACGGGCTGGTCACCACGCCGTCGAACTTTGGTTTCCAGGGCGAACGGCCCTCGCACCCGGAACTGCTCGAGGATCTCGCCGGCAGGTTCATCGACAACGGCTGGTCATTGAAGTGGCTGCACCGCGAACTGGTACTCTCGGCCACCTACCGCCAGGCCAGTCGATCCGCTGGCCCGGGCCGGACAATCGATCCGGACAATCGCTGGCTGGGGAGGATGAATCGCCGTCGGCTGTCGATCGAAGCGTGGCGCGACGCGATGCTGACGGCCAGCGGAGAACTCGACATGGCCCTGGGTGGTCCGGCCCGGACAGTCGACAACCCCAAACACCGACGTCGCACGCTGTACTCGACGATCAATCGCCGCGAGTTGGACACCATGTTGCGGCTCTACGATTTTCCGTCTCCGACCGGTCACAGTCCCAAGCGAGTTCGCACCATCACGCCACTGCAACAGCTGTTCGTTCTCAACAGCCCGTTCATCATCCGGCAATCGGCCCTGATCGCCTCGCGCATCCCCGGCGGACCGCGACCGCGGATCGCCGTCGATCGACTGCACCGACTGCTGTTCGATCGGACCGCCGGGCCGGGCGAGATACAGACGGCGGTCGAGTTCCTGGCGGCGGCCGGACCGCGGGGGTGGCCTCAATACATCCAGGTACTGCTGGGCAGCAACGAGTTCGTGTTTGTTGACTGATACGCCATGATTTCAATCTCGAGACGACAGATGATCGCGCGGATGGGGGGCGGCCTGGGTGCCGTGGCCCTGGCCGGTGCCGTGCAATCGGCCCAGGGGCCTCATTTCCAGCCCCGGGCTCGTCGCGTGATCCAGTTGTTCATGAACGGCGGCCCGTACCAGGCCGACCTGTTCGATCCCAAGCCGCTGCTGCACAAGTACGCGGGCCAGCGACCCGAAGCGGTGAAGTTACGGACCGAGCGGCAAACCGCCGGACTGATGCCCTCACCCTTCCGGTACCGTCGACACGGTGAGAGCGGTCTGGAGATCAGCGACTTGATGCCGAACCTGTCCCGGCACTCCGACCGGCTGTGCGTGATCCGCAGCCTGCACACCGACAATCCCAACCACGGCCCCGCGCTGCTGCAGATCAACAACGGCACGATCTCGCCGACGGCTCCGAGCATGGGCAGCTGGTTGAGCTACGGGCTGGGGACCGAGAACGAGAACCTGCCCGGATACGTGGTGCTGTGCCCGGGACGTCCGGTGAGGTTCTCGGTGCTGTGGACCAGTGCCTTCCTGCCGGCCGAGCACCAGGGTACCTACATCAACCACAAGTCGCTCGATCCGAAACAGATGATCCCCTACCTCCGCAACGCCCACCTCGACCGGCCCACCCAGGCGCGGCAGCTGAAGTTGATGCAAGCGGTCAATCGACGTCACCTGGACCGCCGTGGAGGCGATCCATTGCTGGCGGCGCGGCTGAAATCGATGGAGACCGCCTTCCGGATGCAGTTCGCCGCGACCGACGCTTTCGACCTCTCTCGCGAATCGAAACAGGTTCGCAAGGCCTACGGCACCCGGGAATTCGGCAACGGCTGCCTGCTGGCTCGACGGCTGGTTGAACGGGGCGTCCGCTTCGTGCAGGTCTATTACGGCAACGGCCAGCCCTGGGACACGCACCACAGTCACAACGCGCGGGCTGCCAGTCTCTGTCGTGACATCGACCGTCCGATCGCCGCTTTGCTCGATGACCTGGCCGGTTCAGGACTGCTCGAGGACACCCTGGTTGTCTGGGGGGGTGAGTTCGGCCGCACACCCACCACCGATCTCTCGGAAGGCAAGGGGACCGACGGCCGCGATCACAACCACTATGGATTCACCATGTGGTTGGCCGGGGGTGGTGCCAGGGGAGGCCAGGCCTACGGGGCCACCGACGACTTCGGGTTCCAGGCCGTCACCGACAAGGTCCACGTGCATGACCTGCATGCCACGATCCTGCACCTGATGGGACTGGATCACGAGCGGTTGACCTACCGCTATGCCGGTCGCGATTTCCGGCTGACCGATGTCCACGGCAACGTGGTCCACGAACTGCTCGAGTAGCCCTCAGCCCTCCAGCGCAATTGCCTGGTACTCGCCCTCGCACGCGCAGCCGGCGCAGATGTGCATGCTCCGCTCGCCCAGCACCTGCACCATCGCCGCGATCGTGCTGCCGCGGAGATGGTCGGGTTCGTCAGGGCCACCGTGAGCACAGATCGAACGGGGATAGGAGCTGTGGTCGGCCGTCATCGCCTTGAGCGACTCGCGATCCAGATCGTCTCGCTGCAGGAACCGCCGCAGGGCCGTGTAACGGGCGATCGAACTGCCGATGGCCGTCGATCGGATCACCTGGCGTGGCTGAAGCCACTCGGCAAGGTAGTGATTGGTGTGGCCGTAAGGTTTCCCGTCGGGATAAAACAACGCGAACGCCTCGGCGGTGGTTTCGACACTGACCACGTGCCCGGCGTCGTCGGCGACCAGGTAGTGAGACCCTCCGGCGCGGGTTCCGGCCGTCGGAGCCGCGACGGCATCGGCCAGGTTCGTTGCGGCCAACACCTGGCGGACGATCACCGCGTGCAGCTTGCCCGGCTGGCAGTCGTTGCTCGAGAGGTAGTTGATGTTGATACCCAGGCCGTGTTGATTGAGTCCTGCCAGGCCAACGATGCCGGCCAGCGAGTAGACCAGTTGAGAGGGACCGTCCTCGGGGCGGATCCGCAACACGATGTTGAACCGGCGGCGAAAAAAGGCCAGGTCGTAAGTCTGGCCGATCAACGTCTGGTTGGTACCCGCCTCGTGAGGAACCACGAAACTTGTGCAACCGACAAGCTGTCGCACGCAGTCGATCCAGCGGAAGTTGCCGATGTCCAGCAGCGAGTTGACCTGGAAGACGTGTTCAAACGGCACACCGGCTCCGCGGGCAATCCCCCGCATTTCCTCGATCAACGCCGGCGCAACCGCTTCGTTGGCGGCAATCCAGGGTTGCCAGGTTGCATCCAGCGACTCGTCGTCGAGCGGGATGGCCGAGTTCTCGAAAATCCACTCGCGATGACAGGCAATGTGTTCGCCGACCAGTTCACGAAACGACTCGCCATGTGCCTCGCCGATGTCCGACGGAGATCCGGAAAGTTCCACCAGTGGGATCGCGGTTTCATTCATACCCTGTTTCTACTCGTTCCAGTTGGCAGTTTTCCACTACAAGGGCGATCCTTCGCGCTGGTGGGATGGTGGACTATAATGGCCGGGTTCGATTCCACGCCGGTCACCGCCGGTCCCTCCCCGGACTCGTCCCCTCCCTCGCGTATGCAGAGAACCACCCGGATGGCTCGATCCGTTCTTCCACGTGGCGGTGTTGTCCTGTTGCTGTGCCCTGGCTTGTTGCTGGTGGCCGGCTGTCGAGACGCCGAAATCTCGACATACTCGATTCCCAAGCCCAAGGCGGTTTATGCCCGCAACCATGTTGAGGGACCCGACCGTATGCTGGCGGCCCTGGTACCGCGGGCGGGGCAGGCCTGGTTTTTCAAGGCCTCGGGGTTGAAAGAAATCGTCGCCGAACAGTCCGACGCCTTTCGCAGGTTTCTTGAATCGATCAGTTTCGACGAGACCAGTGGCAATCCCCGTTGGACGTTGCCGGAGAGGTGGACCCGGAAAGGCGATGGCGAGCCCGGGGGGATGCGGTTCGCCACGTTGTCGTTGGGCGAGGGTGACAAGTCAGCGGAACTCTCGGTCACACGACTTCCCATGCCCGCGGGAGATTACGACGCCTACCTGTTGCAGAACGTCAACCGCTGGAGGGGTCAAATGCGGTTGCCGCCGTTGCTGCCCGGACAGCTGGCTGCCGAAACCGAAACGCTGTCAATCGGCAAGGATCAGGCCACGATCGTGCTGAACCTGGTCGGACACATGAAGCCCAGCGGTCCGATGATGGGACCGCTGGCTGCCGGCGGTTCGGATCGTCCCCGGTCCGCTCCGAGCCGACCGGGACCGTCGGCTGCTGAACCCCGGTTGCGCTACCAGGCGCCGCCGACCTGGTCTCCGGGCCAAAAGGTCGTCAGCCGTGGCGGAATCACCATCCGTCGCCAGGCGGCGTTCGGGTTGAAGGCCGACGGCGAGTCGGGCGAAGTGACCGTGACGGCGATGCCGGTGGGACGCCGCAGCCTGTTGATCAACGTCAACCGCTGGCGAAGACAGGTGGCCCTGGACGCCATCGAGTCGGATGGGCTGAAGGCCGTCCTGGAACCGATCAAGTTGGGCCCGGCGGTCGGCCAGTATCTCGAGTTTGCCGGGCCTCGCGATACGATCCTGGGCGCGATCGTTGAAACCGGCGGGCTGACATGGTTCTTCAAGCTGACGGCTCCCAACCGGCTGGCCGACCGCAGCCGAACCGAGTTCAAGGCGTTTGTAAATTCGGCCCGATTCGGAGCCGAAGCGGATGGCAATGGAGAACAGCCCGATGACGGCTGAAAATCTGTCTGACGAGATCGCGGCGATCGACACACCGGTGTCCGACCGGGAAGACGAGCTGTCGGCGACGTCAGGTCCGAAGATCCCGGGGCTGCTTCGCCTGCTGGCCTCGTTGAAGATCACGGTGGTTCTGTTCGCGATGGCGATCTTCATTGTCCTGGCAGGCACGCTGGCCCAGGTCCACAAGGACATCTGGGAGGTGGTCCGGGATTATTTTCGAACAGATTTCGCATGGATCGAATTCCGGGTCTTCTTTCCCAAGTCATTTTTCATGGGGAGCTTCCTGGAACCGCTGACCGACATCCCCGAGGGACTCGGGCTTCCGTTTCCCGGTGGCTGGATGATCGGTGGGGCGATGGCCATCAACCTGTTGGCCGCACACGCGATCCGCTTCAAGGTCCAGGTCCGGGGTCAACGCCTGGTGTACGGGATACTGACATTGGCCGCCGGTTGTGCCCTGACCACCGTCGTGATTCTGTGGGGGTCGATGCAGAGCGGGCAGGAGAACCCGCTGTTCCAGGAATGGCCGTCGTTACGGATCCTGTTCCAGTTGTTCCAGGGTGGCCTGGCCGGGGGTGTGCTGCTGGCCGGGTGCATCATGGTCTTCCGCCGGCGCGCCGGAATCGTGCTGCTGCATGCCGGCGTGCTGCTGTTGATGTTCAGTGAACTGCTGGTCGGGTTGACGGCCATCGAAGGGCAGATGAGCATCCGCGAGGGAGAGACCGTCAACTTCGAACAGGATGTGCGGGCTGTCGAACTGGCGATCATCGACCAGTCCGATACCGCGACCGACCGGGTGACGGTTGTGCCGTTGACCGAAGAGGGTGTGGCGACCCGGTTCCTTGACGGCGAGACGATCTCGCATGAGGACCTGCCGTTTGACATCGAGGTTGATCGGTTTCTGAGGAATTCCCAGCCTCCGAAGAACCGGCCACAAGCGGACAAGACGTTCGAAGGCTCGGGCCGGTTCCTGGATGTCGAGGAGGCTCGACCCGGAACGGGTACCGACACGAGTGGCTCGGTCGACGTGGCCTCGATCGTGGTGACTCTCAAGGGAAAACCGAGCGGGTCGCTGGGCCGTTGGTTGTTCAGCCAGCACCTCAAGGCCCAGGATATCACCGTCGACGGTAAGACGTACGAGATCGATCTGCGGTTCAAGCGGAGCTACGTTCCGTATTCACTGCACCTGGTCGACGTGCGAGACGACAAGTACATCGGGACGCAGACGGCCCGGAACTACTCATCGGACGTGCGACTGCTCGACGACAGCGGGACCACCGACCGGATGGTCCACATCTGGATGAACAATCCGTTGCGGTTTGCCGGCAAGACCTTCTACCAGTCCTCGGTTGATCCACAGGCCCAGGTCACCGGGTTGCAGGTTGTCACCAACACCGGCTGGATGATTCCCTATGTCGCCTGCATGGTCGTGGCCATCGGGATGGCCTACCAGTTCATGTTGGTCTTGATCCGTTTCCAGCGGCGACGGAGCCGAGGGATGTTCGACGTGGAAGAAACCGACGACGACCGGCAACCGCGACCCGCGGAGGAGACTGAGCAGATGCTCAACTTCGACGGAACACCGGTGGTTGACGACAACGACGGGTTGTCGATGGGAACGGTTCCCTGGTACCGCCAGGGTCAGTTCCTCTTTCCGCTGATCGTCGTGGTGGTGACGGTGCTATGGCTGGGCAGCCGGATGAGGCCACCGAAGGTGGCTACCGGTGAGCCGAACGTGCATGCACTGGGGCGATTGCCCGTCGTCTACCAGGGTCGTGTCAAACCGTTCGACACGCTGGCCCGCAACAGCCTGCGGGTGATCTCGGGACGCAATACCTATCGGGATGCCGCCGGCAACAGCCAGCCGGCCATCCACTGGTTGCTTGACGAGATGGCCAATTCGACAGAAGCGGGAACACACAAGGTGTTCCGTATCGAGAATTTCGACGTGCTCGATACGCTCGGCCTGTCGCGGCGAAAGGGGTTCCGCTACTCGTACCGCGAGTTCCAGGAACATGTCGTTCCCGGCCGCGAGGCCCAGGGGCAAAGCGAGTATCGCAAGCAGGTCGCCAAGGCGATCGAGACACCGAGCGAACAGATGACGGTGTACCAGAGAAAACTGCGTGAACTGCACAACAGGATCCAGCAGTACCAGGCTCTGCGAGCCGCCCACAAGCTGGTCGAACCCGGTTTCGACACCAGTTTTGATCGTATTCTTTCGATCCTGCGTTCGCGGGAACTTACCGACCAGCGGGCGAATCTGCCCTTGTCGGTTCCCTCGAAGCAGCGGAAGTGGCAGGCCCTGGCGCTGGAGTCGCTGCGGGCCTGGATTCGCGATGCGGCCCGAGAATGGAAAGTCGATTCTCCGGCGGCGGTGGCGACCGAGCTGGTCCGGCGATTCGGGGAATTACGCGATCCGGATTTCGAACGGATCGTGCGGGACCAGGCCATCGATTCGATCATTCAGAGTGCCCGTCAACAGGGCATGAAGGCATCGCCGGCCGAGATGCTGGAGATGGTCAAGAAACAGCTCGAGCAGGTGACCGCGGCCGAGCGCGAGGAGTTGTTGTCGCGGACACGTGGTCCGGTTCTCGAACGGCTCACGCAGCAGGTCGGCAGCGTGTTCCTGGTCCTGCTGGGCGAAACGGGATTCTCGGAAGAGACACCTGTCGGTTGCCGGGCGCTGGAGAACATCTTTCAGGCCTGGAAGGCTGGTGACGCGGGGACCTTTGCGGCCGAGACCGAAAGCCTGCGGAAGGCTTACAGCCAGGCCCCACCGGAAGAATACAACGCCACCCGTGCTGGTTTCGAACACCATTTCAACGGTTTCGAGCCCTTCTACCTGTCGATCATTCTCTACGGCTTCGTCTTCCTGCTGGTGGCCGGCAGCTGGCTGGGCTGGACCACGCTGTTGAATCGGACCGCCGGATGGCTGGTGTTGCTGATCTTCGTGTTGCACACCTACGGGTTGGTGTCACGGGTCTACATTTCCGGAAAACCGCCGGTCACCAACCTGTATTCCTCGGCCGTGTTCATTGGCTGGGGTGCCGTGGTGGCGGGGATCATCATCGAGCGGATGTACAAGATGGGGATCGGTAACGTGATTGCCGCGATCTCGGGTTTTGCCACGCTGATCATCGCCCAGAACCTTGCCGGCGACGGCGACACGTTCACCGTCCTGGCCGCCGTGCTCGACACGCAGTTCTGGCTGGCGACACACGTGGTCTGCATCACCCTGGGGTACACGGGCACCTACGTCGCTGGCCTGCTGGGCGCCCTGTACATTCTGCGAGGCGTGCTGACCCCGTCACTCTCGCAACGGGTCGGTCGCAACCTCGCACGGGCTGTCTACGGGACCACCTGTGCGGCGATGTTCTTCAGTTTTGTCGGCACCGTGCTGGGGGGCCTGTGGGCCGATGACAGCTGGGGTCGATTCTGGGGCTGGGACCCCAAGGAAAACGGGGCCTTGATCATCGTGCTCTTCAATGCCCTGGTTCTTCATGCCCGCTGGGATGGTCTGGTCAAGGATCGTGGATTGGCGGCACTGGCCGTGCTGGGCAATATCGTCGTCAGCTGGAGCTGGTTCGGTGTCAACGAGCTGGGCGTGGGCCTGCACAGCTACGGGTTCACCGAGGGCGTGATGCTGGCGCTGGGAGCCTTCTGTGCCAGCCAGCTGGCGATCGCCGCGATGGGCTGCCTGCCGCGGCAGTCGTGGTGGAGCGAACGCGCCAATGCCGACAAGCAGGCGAGCGCGGAAACCAGTCCGGTTGGCCCGGCCTAGGTCCGGAACTTCTTCCGCTTGGCCTTGCGGGCCTTGGCACTGGCGGGACGACGCCCATGGTTGGCCTTCTTCAGCTTGCGAGTGGTCTTGGCCATGATCGAGCTCTCGTGGTGCCGATTGACTGGTTGTTGATCGCTGCTGTCCCGGTCGACCGGGGAGGACAATTGTAGGACAGGAGGACCGACCGTGGGAAGGCAGGAGCGTTCTCCGGCGAGGGGCTAACGCGGCTTGACACGGGACATGTATTTCAGGAATTGCCGGTCGAGTTTCTGCCAGTCGTTGCCGAAAGCTGCCTCGAAGTCGGCCTGCCGTACCTCGGGCGTGTCCCAGCGGAGCAGCGGTTTGGCGGCAATTGTCTTCAGGTAGGCGAGGTACTGCTTCCTGCGGGCTCGCATCAGGTAGTAGCTCAGCGCCCAGGCCTCGGCGTAGGCGTCGATTTCGGAAGGTGCGTCGCGAAAACGGCGATCGACGGTGACCAGCGATTTTAGTGATCCCGGCCGGCGTCTCTGCCTGACGAACTCCACGAACCTGGCCAGCCGGGGACGATTGACCTGGCCGACGGTTCGCCATCCGGTGCGGCTGCGGAGGTCGGGGGTTTCGAAGAAGACCGCCATGCCCTCGGCCAGCCACAGCGGGTTGTCGGCCAGTCGACGATGCAGTCCGCTGTTGAAGGCCACCTGGTGAGCCGCCTCGTGGACCACCGTTGCGATTGCCCGGGGTGCTGTCGCCAGGCGACGCTGAATTTCCGCCGCGGTACCGGCTGGTGGCCGGCCGGGAACGGCGGCGAGATCGTAGAGCACGATGCGGTTGGTGAGCATCGAGTAGTAGCCGACCGCCTGGGTCGAATCGAGGCCGGCGTCGCGCTTCGCGAAACGATTGAACTCGTCCCGGTTCTTCAGCACGATCGCCACCATCGGGAACTCGGGCTCGGCGAGTGCCAGGCCGCGGCCCTTCCAGTAGGTGACGAAGGCCGTTCGCAACCGTTCGAACAGCAAACCACACCAGCGAGCGTAGCGGGGGTCGGCCGAAGAGACGATCGTGTAGTGACGGGTCGTGGTGATGAGGAGATCCGGGCCGACCGACTGTTTGAGTTCAGTGGCCAGGTGGGAACCCAGTTCACGGGTCGTGTAGGGCTGAAACGGAATCCGGCTGGGATCGCGGGTCTTGAGGGTTTCGATCGTTACCGTCCACAACCGTCCGTCCCGTTCCTGGACAAGCAGACCACCATCGGTGGCGGTGACCAGTACCCGGCCGGAAATCGTTCGGGTTCGGCCACCGTCGTCGAAACTGACCGTCTCGACCATCGCGGCGTCTTCGGCCGACATGGCGGACGTGATCGGGCAAGCCAGCAAGCAACAGGCCGCGATCATCGCTGGTGCAGTTCGCATGAAATCTCCCGGAGCAGACACACCAGTTTAGCACGAGAAACCAGGGGGCGTTGGGGCGAGTTCGGGTGCGAACTGCCGTTGCCGGTAGAGCATTCCTATAATGAACGTTCCCGGACGGTTCCTTTTCTGTGAATAATCGAAGCGATGCCCAAGTCATTGACGGAGTACGCCGAGTGGCTGGACGGCCAGGATTATACCTGGCCGGTGCCGCCGCCGATCGAATCGGTCACGGCGACACCGTTCGTGAAGCCGCTGGAGGGCATTTGTGCGGTGACCTGGTCGGTGTACGGCACGCTGCTGCGAATCAGCGATGGTCAACTGCACCTGGACCATCCAC
>Ga0163108_10000515_pt1 | contig 28932 bp, 19 predicted proteins | sample Fk1155metaG_FD_109644 | JGI IMG/M metagenome (GOLD analysis project Ga0163108, IMG submission 109644) | Marine microbial communities from the Central Pacific Ocean - Fk160115 155m metaG | ecosystem: Environmental > Aquatic > Marine > Oceanic > Photic zone | place: The Central Pacific Ocean...
CGTGGTTAATTTTTTAAATAGAAGACGACAAGTAAAATAACCAATGAATTACTTACGACTGTTAGTTTTGTCAGTATCAATGTCACTGATTCTTGGAGGCTGTGGTGATGCTGAGCATTCGCCTTCTACCCAGACGAGCTTAGCCACAACCTATGCAAGGCCAACTTTCGAACCCATGAACCTTGAGCAATACAAGGCAGCGCACCCTAACTTACTCGGGCTTGATTGTGGTATCGAGAAATTCTTTAATACGTTCATTAATGTCTACGGTGTAACCATTGCGGCGATGCCAAAAACACCCGTTCCTGAGATCCTTCACGCGGCGAAGATCTACGCTCAACTCATCGATAATGACGAAGACTTCATTCCAGACGATCTGAAAATATACGATTTTCATAAGAAGGACACCGAAGGGCGGAATTATCTCATCGTCTTAGTTGATACTAAGGCGCTGGACAATGCATGGATCGCCTTCAAGCCCGGTCAGCGATTCTGGGTTCCGGCACAAGCACTTCGCCCAGGCCACTCTGGCGTCGGTCATTCGCGGGACGGCGAAATGGATATTGCAGTCGAAGAATTATTCCATAAGTACGGGAAGGCCTTCCAGAGCGTTTACCCGAAAGATTTTGGCTTACCAGACGAGGAAGCCGGTGACACGTGGTCGTCAACCCTATCCGACGCTATGGATATAGCGCGCGGCATTAACCGGACAGTCACGCCTGTGGATGGGAGGTGGATCTATCCGGAGCATGCGTGGTATACGTACAACGCGACTTCATGTGGTTGGGGGTGCCAACTTGATGAGTACCTGTGGCACGTCTGGGCTACCAATATTGGTTACAATGAGATGCTCACAAGACGACCTGATGGCCCTAGGGAGCAGGCGAGGCCACGAGGTTGGTGCGAGAACCTTAACCAGGAATGGAGGCCCTGTACCAGGGAGGATCTCAAGGAGATGGATCTTGCTGCTTATAAGTTAATAAACAACAAAGACTATAGAATGCCCACGAGAATTCCCTTCGGCGAGTATGGTAATAACCGAGTCGAATATCACGGTTACGAAGTCGACGTGCGACTTAATGATGGGCAACGTTTCACCATCAACCGGAACTTCGATTCAAGGCTGACCTTAAAACGTGGAAACACCTATTACTTTGATCAATCCTTAGAAACCAATGCTGAATTTCCACTCAGATTTTCCACTTCCAAGGACGGTATTCATGGTGGGGGAAATGAGTATAGGGAAGGTGTCCAGTTTAAAGGAGAGCCTGGCAACCGAGGTTCTTATGTTAAGATCATCGTAGCCGACAATGTGCCTGATCAGCTTTATATGTATTGTCCGAGTCAACTCGGCATGGCTAGTGAGAGCGTTCTTGTAATCGAAGACTAATCTTAAGAGTATAGCTAACAAATGAATGAAGGACAAGATGGTCACTCTCTTCAATGGCTAACGTTTTATATACTTTAGACAAAATTTAATTCCGAACCAAAACGCTGCTGCGGCAACAAAAACAGCTCCGTAACCTGCTAATATCCATGTAAAGGTGGTATCAGGAAGGAAATAAATGATCAGACAAAACCAACCACATCCTGAGAACAGTCCTGCTGCTAACCCAACAATTTGGCTGATAATCTCTCGCATTATCTCTGTATTTTACACAAGTTGTGCGGTCTAAATAAGCACAAAAGGGACAACGGACTCAATAACTCATACACTGCTATTACAGGGTTACGAAATTGATGTTCCTTTTTTTTGGGCTTTTCGAATCAGATCTTTTATTTCCAGCGGAAGCTTTCTCCCTCGAGGATCAGGTCACGTTTTGATCTTCGCTTTGGGGAGGGTTTAACAAAGGTCTTTGGTGCCTTGGCGGATAGGTAGTTCTTGACCTTGGAATGCTGGGGATCCTCAGCAAGGTTATTCCACTCGTTGGGATCCTTTTGCACGTCATAGAGTTCTTCGCTGCCATCCTTATACCTTATGTAACGCCAATTCCGGTTGATGATCGCGTATGATTCAGGGAACATGTGAGGCAGGTAGACTTCACGATCCTTGGCCCTGGCCGGTTCGGAGAGGGTGGTAACGAGGGATGTGCCTTCGAGACTATGAGGAGTCTTCGGAAGAGAGCACAACTCGACGAGGGTAGGATACATGTCGATTAGGCTGACGGTGACATCGGTGGTGATTCCTTTTGCTATGCCTGAGCCGGCCCAGATGAAAGGTACATTTGAGGTGCGCTCCCACAGCGTGTGCTTCCCCCAGTCGCCTTTTTCACCATGGTGGTAGCCATGATCGGACCATAGTACAACGATGGTGTTGTCCGCGTAGGGACTGGCTTCTAAAGCGGTCAGTACTCGGCCAATCTGGGCATCTGCATAGCTCATGCATGCCAAGTAACCGTGAAGGGCCTCTTGCACAGCATTGAGTTTGACTAGGCGCTGGTGGATTTTTGAGCGGTTAATTTTCTGTCGCCGGATGTTTTCTGGTAAGTCGCCGAGGTCGTCTTTTTTATATGGAGGTAGCTTAATTTCGTCGCGCTTGTAGAGGTCGAAATATTTTTGTGGGCAATAGTTGGGGAAGTGCGGGGCGTAAAGCCCTACAGCTAGAAAGAATGGAGCTTTCCATTTCCGACCAAGTTGATTGATTGCCCACTGGGCACGCATGGTGTCGGCAAGTTCGTTCTCGCGATCGTTTGGGATAGGACCGAACTCCATGAACCCGCCGTTACTCTTGGGGGCACCGGGTGTACGTTGATAAGTTCCGTAGGGTTTCGGGTCAGGGAAGGGAACCTCATTCGACCAGGAATCCATCGGATATCCAGTTTCCCTTTGCCGTTGAGTGCGGACATGAAAATCATCCCAGCTGCGCAGGTCAACAGCCCCTGCGGGATGATGGAAAAGTTTGCCAGTTCCCATAGTACGGTAACCGGCGATCTTGAAGCTTTTTTGTAGGGGGCGTATCTGTGGATGATCAACAAAGTATAGAGCGCTGTCGTAACATCCCGTGGTTGAAGCGAATTGTCCGGAAAATATAGCAGCCCTTGAAGGTGCACAGAAGACACCGGCGGTATGGGCATTGATAAAATTAACTCCGCGTTTGGCTAAACGATCAATATTCGGAGTAATTGCAGCTGGTATGGTTCCATGGCAACCAATCCAGTCATTCATGTCGTCCACGGCGATGAATAAAATGTTAGGTTTTCCTGCACTAAAACCCGAAGTTGCAATGATTAGCGAGATTGTCAAAAGTGTCCTTGTTTTAAGATGTGTCATGGATTTGAAGGGTGTAAAAAATGTTTTTAGGTTAGCAGTGTATGCTTTCTATATCTGTGGTTACGTTAATGACATGGATGTTGTGCTTGCGTAAAGTGTTCAACGTTTGAGTGCATTCATAGTATTATTTTTGTACAATTAACTTACATTTTTTAATAATCAACGAGCCTTCCGATTATACGAACGAACTTTGCGCGAACCTTATGTCACAAGATATAACACAAAAGGAGCAACTAATGAATTCTCTTAAGGAGTTACGCGAAAAGCGCCTCCTTACTTCTGAGGTGGTGTCTTTGTTTGAGCCATACAAGGATGCTGTTTTACCATTGAGTCTTAGTTTTGTGTCTGCCGCTAAATCTTTTGGTGCTCAGAAGGATGAAGCTTACAATGATGGGTACTCTGTAGTTTGTAATGCTGAAAACTGGGAGGTTGAAATTTGTTTACTCTTTTCATCTGAAGAAAACTCTTTAGTTGAGTCATTTGAGTCAGGGGAAGACTTTGAAGCTAATGTGAAGTTCATTGATTATGATGCTCTTTATCAGAGAGCCATGTTCGGAAAATTAATTTCTGAAAGTGAGTTTTCTGAAGTTTCAGAACCGAGTTCGCCTGCAGTAGGTGACAATACTATTTCCCCCATTGAACTTGAGGCAGAAGCCATTGATCTTGAAGCTGAAGCGATCGAACTTGAAGCCGAATTACTTGAGCTTGAGTCCGAAATAATAGGGGCAGAAACTGAACTGATTAATCAACAATCCGAGGATGAGAGATCAAAATCAGAAGACCGATTGCGTCTTCTTAACACCCTTAATACTCGTAAGGACTTAATAGGGGCTAAAGCCAAAGAAATTGGCTTAAATTCAAATAAAGTTCCCTCATTACCACAGCCGTCATCGTTGGATAAGAGTGGTTGTTGGTGTCTGTTAACTGGTGGATTTGTATTAATGGGTGGCCTTATTGCTTTTGGAGATGGAATGAATGCTGGTGGATTAATAATAATTGGATTGCTGCTCTGTTTAGTAGGAGGGGCCGCACTATTAATTTCAAAGGTTACAAAAAAAATCACAGGAAAAGATTAGTGTGAGAAATCTCTATTTTGCCAGATATCTTTTTATGGTTTGGACTCTGGTAGGAGTTGTCGGATATTTTATTTGTTGGGGAATAGAGGAGCGGGAGGGCTTTGATATGAGCGCCTTTCGTTCAGTTGAAGTAACCTTAATTTTAATCTGCTTCGCGTTAGTCTGGGTTTTACTGAATACTATTATAGGAAAATATGACAAAGATAAATCTGCTTTAAAAAAGGCTAGTAAAGAAAAGACCAGGAAAGAGAAGATATTTGATATGATTATACTCTATTGGTTATTGCTTGTATTTATTGTCCCAATCTTGTGTTATATTGTAGGTATCAGCGGTTGGGAGTTTCTATTGGTTGAATTTGTCTGCTACGTAATGTTAAGAATCATGGGGAAGATCTATAATAAACTTGGTCTTGGCTCAGTAAACGGGATTCAAGATGACGAACGATCTTACTAATAGGATGCCTTTTTTGTGCAGCATCGATGATCAATGAAAGTTTTTATTATTTTAGCAATATTTGTCCATTCCTTCGTCACATGGTTATCAGCTAAGCCTAACGTCCTTTTCATTGCCATAGACGATTTAAATGATTGGGTAGGATGTCTCGGGGGGCACCCTCAGGCACGGACGCCCAACCTTGATCAATTAGCAAAGTCTGGTGTTCTTTTTTCCAATGCACATTGCGCTGCACCGTCATGCAATCCCTCACGGACTGCAATATTCACTGGAATATCGCCTCATCGATCAGGGCTATATAAGAACGGCCAGAGTATGAGGCAGGTACTTCCAAAAACAGAGTTATTACCAAAAACTTTTTCACGATCTGGATACAGAGCCATCGGATCAGGCAAGATGTTACACTACTTCATCGATCAGCGGTCATGGGATGAGTATTTTCCACCGAAAGAAACTGAGAATCCATTTCCGAGAACGCTTTACCCGGACAAGCGTCCGGTAAATCTTCCCCGTGGCGGTCCATGGCAGTATGTGGAAACTGATTGGGGAGCACTCGATGCAACTGATCAGCAGTTTGGTGGTGATTACCTAGTTTCTGAATGGGTCGGAAAAGAGCTTTTAAAAAAACACGAAAAACCATTTTTTCTGGCCTGTGGCATTTATCGGCCCCACGAGCCTTGGTTTGTCCCTAAGAAATATTTTGATGCTTTTCCTATTGAACAAATTCAATTGCCCCCTGGATATCGTGAGGATGACTTAAATGATCTTCCTGACGAAGCAAAAAGGCTAGGTCCGAACCGTTACTTTTCCCATATCCGCAAAAACAAACAGTGGAAGAACGCGGTGCAAGGTTATCTCGCATCAATTTATTTTGCTGACACGATGCTCGGGCGCGTTCTTGAAAGTCTAGCAAAGGGCCCAAACTCAGATAATACGATTGTTGTTTTATGGTCAGATCACGGCTGGCACCTTGGAGAAAAGCAGCACTGGCAGAAATTTACAGGATGGAGAGCTTGTACTAGGGTGCCATTATTTATTCGTGTACCTAAAGGAGTTTCATCCCTTTCCAAAGGAACTGTTCCAGGGACTTGCGATCAACCTGTGAGTTTACTTAGTTTGGCTCCGACTCTTTTAGAATTAGCAGGCATTGAACCTGTCAAAGCTCATGATGGCCCTAGCCTTGTGCCTCTTTTATCAAATCCGAATTCGAACTGGGAGCACGTAGCTACGACACACCTTGATTCGCCTGGTAGCTTTGGGATAAGCGCAAAGAACTGGCGGTACATCAAGTATGCTAATGGCGGTGAGGAGCTCTATAATATCAAGACTGATCCGTATGAATGGCGAAACCTTGCCACTGAGGATTTACACCAGTCAACACTTAAGCGGTTACGTTCACGTGCCCCAGCAAAATTTGCTAAGCTAGTAAGACCTAGCATTAATGTGCTCCCTCAGTTAAAGTGGATGCCCCTAATTAAAGGAAAAAAGGCACCCGCATCGAACCCTGATGGGAATTCTATTGAAGTTGTATTTGTTAACCAAAGAGCACATCCGGTTGAATTGTTCTGGATGGATCGATCTGGAGGGCGAAAATCATACGCCCTCATTGACCCTGGCACGACTTTCACACGACAAACTCGCCCTGGTGCAGTGTGGATGATTACGCAAGTTGATGACATTGACGGCAAAGCGCTTGGGTACTTTCGTGTAGGTGACCGGCCTTCACGAGCAGTTATAGTAAAGTAGGCTATTTAATCTACATGATTAGTTTACTTATTCTTCATTCCTCATTGATCGTGCAAGATAAAGGAAACAAGCAATGAAGAATGCCGCAGCAAGAATTGCGTTCAATGTATAAAAATAGTAAGTGAGGTAAGTCCATCCCAAGAAGAAAATGACTTTAGCTATCGAACTATTAAGCATGTTAAACAAACTTAAATATGACTCCAAATAATAATCAACTTTTCTGATGAGAAAATGTATAGGTTATTTGATTCTCAGTGTCATTGGGCTTCTAATCTGCAGACTTTGTGGTATAATGTTTTTAGAAGAGGGCTATTTTGTGGTCTGATAGACCTGACTAATTGTTTCTCTCTTCATGGGTGGGGCGCACATTTTAGTTGTGAGGAATATCGCATTCATTTTTATAATCCCAGTTGTTGTTTTTACTGCATGTACGAATAGGCATGTGAACCTAACTGACATTGAATTCCGCTGGCCTAATGACATGTATCTTAAATCAACTCAAAAGTTGTACTCGGGTGAAATTCTTGGCTACAGAGATGGGACTAAGCAGTTATATTATAGCGCATGTGTTAAGAATGGAAAATTGGATGGTCCGCGAATTCGTTTGTACAGCAATGGCAAAACTTTTATGCGAACTGAATTTAAGAACGGCAGAAGACTTGGTCTTGAAGAATGGTGGCACAAAAATGGCAACAAGTGGGGCCGATGGGAATTTAATAATGGTGAAGCTATTGAAGGTTCGTATGAATTGTGGGAGGAAAATGGTGAAGTTGTTTTTGATTGGTTAGCGGACGAGTATGATTAAACTTTTTATTTACTCATTACCCTTAATTTATACCAATTTATGATCTTTTTTACGTGTAAACTTCAAGTGTTTGATGTTGAGAAAGTAGTGCTATGTGTAGTATAATATTTGCGGACGATATTTCCCTTTAATGAAGAGCCTTTTTCTTTGCGCAACACTCCTTTTGTTTAGTCTCGGTGCTTTTAACGCAAAAGCCGAAGAACTAACAACGGAAGGTCTAGCATTTTTTGAAAAGTCAGTAAGACCATTGCTTGCTAAGCATTGTTACAAGTGTCACTCCAGTTCTAAGGGTGAAGACAAAGGGGGGCTAGTTCTTGACTTTCAGGCTGGTTGGATGGACGGAGGAGATTCTGGACCAGCGGTAATTCCTGGAAAAGTTTCTGAAAGCATTCTTATAGAGGCCATCGAGCAGAAAGATCCAGATTTTGCAATGCCCCCCAAATATAAGTTGTCATCTTCCGAGATAGAAAATCTCAAAAAGTGGGTATCAATGGGAGCGCCTGATCCTCGCGATGGAACGCCAGTCAAGCCAGCTCAATCAAAGATTGATATCGCAGAAGGTCGTAAGTTTTGGTCATTTCAGCCTGCTAAATCTTCAACGTTACCGGATGTAAAGGATGAGAGTTGGGTTAATGATTCAATTGATAGGTACATTTTACATAAGTTATCAACAGAGCAATTGGCTCCTGTCGCTGATGCGGATCGAGCCACTTTGATTCGTCGTGTAACTTATGATGTAGTTGGGTTGCCGCCAACTCCCCAGGAGATAAGAGATTTTGTTAACGATCCTTCATCAGTACAGTTAGCCCTCGAGAAAGTAGTTAACCGTCTACTTAGTTCAAAGCACTTTGGAGAACGCTGGGGTAGACATTGGCTCGACATAGTTCGGTATGGTGAATCTGTAGGACGTACACGTAATTATCCATTCCCCTTTGCTTGGAAGTACAGGGATTATGTCATTAATTCGTTTAATAATGACAAGCCTTACAATCAGTTTGTTACAGAGCAACTTGCGGGCGACCTTTTACAATCAAAGGATAATAGGCAAAGCGACGAGCAATTAGTTGCTACTGGATTCCTTGCGTTGGGCTCAATGGATCTTAATGAGCGCGACAAGGAGAAGTTTCAACTTGATGTCATTGATGACCAGATAGATGTAACGGGCAGGGCATTCATGGCTTTGACCACAGGTTGCGCTCGTTGCCATGATCACAAGTTTGATCCAATACCTACAGCTGACTATTATGCAATGGCTGGCATCTTCAAAAGCACAAACACGCTGTCTGGTTATGGAAATAGGCAAGGTGGAGGAAACAAGCTCAATCGTAACACATTAATATCATTAAGTGACAACCCAGCAACTCCTGCTTCAAAGAAGTCTGATAAACCTTCTCAACCAAGCGCGAGAGAAATCAAGTTGCAGGGGCAAGTTGCAAAGCTAAAAAAAGAAGCAAAATCTCTCAATGAAAAGATTAAGGCCTTTCGCAAAACGAATTCCTCCAAGCAGAAAAAAGTATCAGCTGATGAGTCCAAACAATTTAATCCCCAACGTACTCAACAACGGATTAAGCAAATTAGGAGCCAAATCAAACGACTTGAGAAACAGATAGGCAACCTTTCTAATGAGAAAGTCAATGGTACTACAATCAGTGGTAACTTGGCTATGGGAGCACGTGACTCTCAAAACATTAGTAACTGCAAAGTTCGAATACGTGGTGACGTTGATAACCGTGGAGCTGAAATCCCTCGTGGAGTGCCCCAAGTATTGACAGATGGAACTCAACCTAAACTTCCCGTCAAATCGAGTGGTCGACTGGAGTTTGCGCAATGGGTGACTGATCCATCACATCCACTCACTTCACGAGTTATGGTGAACCGTGTTTGGCATCATTTATTCGGTAAAGGCATTGTTAGAACCGTTGATAACTTTGGCCATAGTGGAGAAAGGCCTAGCCACCCACAGCTGCTAGATCATCTTGCCTTACGTTTTGCAGGAGATATGAATTGGTCTATAAAGACTCTTATCAAGACCATAGTGCTGAGTCATTCTTACCGTCTCGCAAGTCAGCACAGTGATAATAATTATGCGATTGATCCAGACAATGCGCTTTTTTGGCGCGCTAATGTTAGAAGGCTCGAAGCAGAGGCATTACGTGATGCAATGATGTCAGTTTCGGGCACTTTAAATCTTGAGCCCGTTAAGGGGTCACTAGTTCAAAAGCTACAGGCTGGTGAAGTAGGCAAAAATGGAGGGATCCAGTCATTGAAGTCTTTTACGCATCGTAGTGTTTATCTTCCAATTGTACGCAATTATGTTCCAGAGTTTTTGCAAATCTTTGATTTTGCGGAGCCATCTTCTGTGATTGGTCGTCGCGACATAACGACGGTTTCAACGCAGGCCCTTTTCTTGCTCAATGACCAGTTTGTTATCGAGCAGTCTAATGCTACTGCCAAGAGATTACTCAATGATGAGAGGTTAGACAATCTTGAAGAGCGTATCGCTGGAGCTTATCTTCTCGCATTCGGTCGCACCCCTTCCGGATCAGAGTTATCACAGTTTAGAAATTACATTAATGATGCCATCAAAAACGGACAAAGCCCTGAAACTGCATTCTCTGGATTCATTCAAGCCCTATTTGCTTCAGCCGAGTTCCGTTATGCGTTATAGAAATACAAATTAGAGACAATATAAGATACTTGTATCATGAATAACTATCCTGCTGATTTTACCAGGCGCGACGCGCTCTCAATGACTTCTTGCGGATTTGGGTATCTAGCATTGAAAGGACTCCTTGGTAATGATTTGCAAGCTGCTGGATTCCGGAATCCTCTTTCTGAAAAATCTTCTCACTTTGAGGCCAAAGCAAAAAGAGTGATCTTCATGTTTATGCAAGGTGGTCCTAGTCATCTTGAAACATTTGACCATAAACCCGAGCTAGAAAAGTCAGGCGGCAAGAAGGTTTCAGGGAAGTCCATGCTTGCGCCCATTTATAAATTCAATCCTCAAGGAAAGAGCGGTTTGATGATCTCTGAAATTTACCCACACCTTTCAAAACATGCTGATGAATTGTGTTTGTTAAACGGAATGCACACCACTAGCCCTGCTCATCCACAAGCTGCTATTGCGCTTCACACTGGCAGTCAAAACTTTGTTAGGCCGTCAATGGGGGCTTGGATTACTTATGGGCTCGGTACAGTGAATCAAAACTTACCAGGATTTGTAACAATTAATCCTCTCGGACGTCTCGGAGGTGCACAGAATTACGGTTCAGCTTTTCTTCCTGCAAGCTACCAGGGAACAAAGCTCGACGTTGGAAACTCAATGGCAAATATTAGGAATGAAAATCTCTCTAAGCCCGAGCAACGCCGTCAGATTGATTTGGTTCAGTCAATGAATCGTGGAATGCTAGATAGGGTGGGAAAGAATAGTGAAATTGAGGCTGTGATACAGAGTTATGAGTTGGCGTACCGTATGCAGAGCGCGGTTCCAACCGTCATGAATATCAAAGACGAAAATCAGAAAACTCGTGATATGTATGGCCTTAATGACAAGGAAACTAGTAACTTTGGAACTCAATGCTTAATGGCGCGTAGATTGGCTGAATCAGGAGTAAGGTTCATTCAGGTTACACATAACGGTTGGGATCAACATAACGGTCTAAGTACCAAGCTTAAGAAAAATGCGGTTGCAACTGATCGACCAATTGCTGCGCTCATAACAGACCTTAAGGAACGCGGCATGTTAAAGGATACGCTTTTAGTTTGGGGTGGAGAATTCGGTCGTACACCTGAAGGCCAAAATAAGGACGGAAGACGTCACAACAATAGAGGCTATTCTATGTGGATGGCAGGTGGTGGAATCAAAGGCGGAATCAGATACGGGGCAACTGACCCGTTAGGAGACACTGCCATCTCTGATAAAATGCATACTCATGATCTTCATGCTACGATTCTACATTTGATGGGCCTTAATCATACTAAACTCACTTACCGCTATGCAGGCCGCGATTTCAGGCTCACCGATGTGTATGGAGAAGTTGCTAAAAAAATTATCACTTAAGAGTCTTAAGTGCTAAGAGTTGATAAATTTTATAGTCACTATTCCAACTGAGATCAAAAAGATAAGCAGCAGTATCAAGCATCCTTTTTTCCAGTTGCTTCATAAATTTTCTCAGGAAATACCCATAACAGTTCAAGAAATTCCATTCTTAATGATCAATGGATGATCATTATAATAATATCAATATGAAAATTAAAAGGTTCTGATTTACCCGAAAAAGAAATTACCGGTATGATTAAGGATCATTATTGAAGTTTAATATATTAATGAGTTTTTGCAGCCGCAAAACCTGAACGTCAAAATTAGTAGAATTTGCACTCCCTTTGCTTACATATTTTTTTATGTACTGGCCTAATTTCTTTGTCCAGTCATGCAGCCGATTCGGCAGCGAGCAATGAGCACTGGTCATTTGTTCCTGTTAAACGGCCAAAACTGTCGATAGACACTAATCAGCCAATCGATGCATTCTTAGAAAGAAAACTTAAGGCCAAAGGGCTAAAGCCGAATCTAAAAGCAACCCCGATTTCATTAATAAAGCGTGTTTCAATTATACTCACAGGGTTACCTCCTGACCCTGACAGTGTTAGTTCATTTATTTCTAAATACGAAAAGGACCCAAAGTCAGCGTATGAGGAACTAGTCGATCAATTGCTGAATTCCAAGCATTTTGGCGAGAGATGGGCTCAACATTGGCTGGATGTGATTCGCTGGGCCGAGACGAATGGATCCGAGTCAAATTTGTATAGGAAAATGTCATGGATCTATCGCGATTATGTGATTCGCTCATTCAATGAGGATTTGCCTTACAATCAATTTGTTAAGGAGCAATTAGCGGGAGATCTTTTTGGTAAAGGCGATGCTACAGGATTTCTTGTATCGGGCTCTCATGTGCCCGCAGCCACCGTTGGCCAGATTCCTGAAGCCATAAGACAAGCCAGGGCTGATAGAATGGATGAAGTCATACAGACAGTCACATCATCACTCCTCGGATTAACAATGAATTGTGCTAGGTGTCATGACCACAAGTTCGATCCTCTTACAATTAAGGATTACTATGCTATGACCGGTATTTTTCAGGACATTGAATTTGGAAGTCGTTCACCAGAATATTCTAAGGAACATCCTGTCTCGGTCGAGGCAAATGCTTTGCTTAAATCAATTAATGATAAGAGGCATGATCTTGAATCTATGGGTCCTTGGGAAGAGGATTGGGGCGGATACAGAGATGCACGTTTTAAGGCTGTAAAGACCCGATCAGTAAAGATTCAATTTAAAACACCATACGTTGCCATTGATGAACTCGAAATATTCGGACCTACCGGTAATGAGGAAAATTATGCATTGGCTTCATCCGGTGCAAAAGTCAAAGGGCCTGATAATATGGCCTCCAACGGCAGGTCAGGAGTTAGCAGGATCAATGACGGTGAGTATGGCACAATGGTCTGGAGGGCAAAGTCACCTAAAGGCGTAAAAGAAAAGCCATGGGCGGTCATAACATTCACAGAGCCTAAAGCAATCAATCGTATTCGTATGAGTACTAACCGTGAGTACTATTATGAGACTGATTATCTTACAACTAATCCAAAGCTTCAGTTCAGTACATACCAGATTCAAGCTCTAAGACCTAACGGGACATGGAGGACCATTTCCGATACTCACAGAATTAACGAACTCAATAAGGCTAATTCCCAGCGCAAATCCATAATGAATAAGTTAGACTCATTGATTGATGAGTTTTCCGAAAAATCTTCAAGGCCCAGTTTCATTGGTCGTTTCATCAAACCCGAAGTTTCTTATATCCTAGATAGAGGCAGTCCAGAATCTCCAAGCAAAAAAGTTAATCCCGCAGCTCCAAGTTTACTCAAAGGTGAACTTGGCCTTAATAATAAATCTAAAGGTACTAAGAGACGAAAGCTGTTTGCTGAATGGATTACATCCACACGGAACCCTCTGTTAGCAAGAGTAATGGTAAACAGGATCTGGCAAAATGTTTTCGGGAGGGGCATCGTTACTACGGCCAGTGATTTTGGTAACGCAGGAACTGAGCCGACCCACCCAGAACTACTGGACTGGCTTTCCTCTGAATTTATATCACCTCAAACGACTAAAACGAAACCATGGTCAATTAAGAGCATGATAAGATTAATGGTTTTGTCTGAAGCGTTTCAAAGATCCAGTTCATCCAGCGACGAATCGCTTACTAAGGATGCTACTAATTCGTTACTGTGGAGGTACGAGCCTAAGAGAGTCGATGCGGAGGTCATTAGGGATAGCATCCTGAAAGCTTCAGGTAAACTTTTGACCACGGTCGGCGGAAGTAGTTATAGGATACACAACGTAAAAAAAACCTACGCTCAATGGGAAGTTGTAAATAATTACGGGGACCAGACTTGGCGAAGGATGATTTATCAGGAGCGCATGAGGAGAGTCGACGATAACTTGTTTTCTGCATTTGACTTCCCTGATTGCGGACAAGTCAGAGGTAAGAGGCCCGTTTCAACTACGCCTCTTCAAGCATTGAACCTTTTGAACAGTAAGTTCGTCACTGAACAGGCTTCGATAATCGCAAAAAAATGTATCGATGAAACAAATGATATGAATTCCGCGGTTAGAATGTGCTTTCAATTACTTTTGAATCGGGAGCCTGAAAAAGAAGAGCTGAAATTTTCACTAAACGTAGCTGAAAGTGATGGTCTTAGTTTTGTAAGTCGTGCCCTCATTAATTCTAATGAATTTGTCTTTATCCCATGAATGGAATCAATGAGTTGAGTTCTATTGGTGCCGGCCTACTGAATCGTAGAGCGATCATGGCAAACGCTGGGTTTGCTTTAGGTGGACTAGGACTTACGAGCCTTCTCGCTCAAGAGGGAAAGTTAAATTTCAGTGGGAAGTCAACTATTGTACCTCGAATTGCTCCTAAAAAGCCTTACCTCGCACGTCCTTCGCATTTTCCCGCTAAGGCCAAAAAGGTACTTATGATTTATTGTCCGGGAGCAGTTAGTCATGTTGATACCTTTGATCATAAGCCTGCCCTTGAGAAACAACATGGAAAGAAAGCAGATTACATACCAAAGGTTACCTTTGAGGGGCCTCCAGGTAATGTTGCAAAATCTTTTTGGAAGTTCAAGCCTCGGGGTCAGACCGGAAAGATGGTGTCCGATTTGTTGCCGAACATGGCTGAGCTAGTTGATGACTTTTGTTTTTTTCATTCGCTTCACACTGAAACTGCTGCTCATCCCCAAGGAGAAAACTTTTTCAATACTGGCTTTACGATGGAAGGGTTCCCTTCGTTCGGCGCATGGGTAACTTATGCTTTAGGTACAGAAAACTCTGAGTTGCCTGCTTTCGTTGCTATAAATGATCCCCGAGGCCTAGCAAGGTCTGGCAAAAATAATTTCGGTAGCGGTTTTCTCCCTGCAGCCTTTCAGGGCACTAATTTCAATTCGAAGAATCCTCCAGTCAATTTGAGGCGCCCCGACGGCTATACTCTTAAACAGGACAATCGGACCATCGATTTACTCAAAGTCTTAAATGAAAACCATCTTAATAAATATCCTAATGACGCTAACCTAGCTGCTAGGATAGCGAGTTATGAACTGGCCGGGAAAATGCAGACTTCGGTTCCAGGAATAATGGACCTTACTGACGAGCCTGAATCCATTCATCGTGAATATGGCACCGATCAGGGTACGGAGCTGAAGAGAGAATATGCTAAGAATTGCATGTTGGCTCGAAGACTAATTGAAAAGGGAGTCCGTGTGGTGCAACTCTTTAATGGGAGCGATCCTTCAGGTGGTAACGGTATTACTAATTGGGATTCTCATTCTGACATTCTAAAAACTCATGCTATGCAAGCCGAAATTATGGACCAGCCAACGGCTGCACTGATCCATGACATGAAGAGGAGAGGGCTGTTAGATGATACTTTAATAGTTTGGTGCACTGAATTTGGAAGGATGCCTTTCCTGCAAGGTAACGGTACTGGCAGAGATCATAATCCTGGCGCATTCACGTGCTTCTTGGCTGGGGCGGGAGTCAAACAAGGTTTTAGTTATGGAGAAAGTGATGAGTTTGGATTTAAGGCAGTTTCAAATAGGACCTCGGTCTTTGATTTTAATGCAACGATTTTACACATGCTTGGCATCGATCATGAGAGGTTGACGTATTATCATAACGGATTAGAGCGACGTTTAACTAATGTTCATGGACATGTCGTGTTTGATGTTCTTTCCTAACGGACTAAATAATTATTTTGGTTCCATTGTTGTAGTGTAATGTTATATTTTAAATATGAAGATCATCTCTTTGTCCCTTACGCTGTGCTTCTTATGTTATAATTCTTCTGCAGATGAAGCTCGCGCAACGCCAAATCGTGCCATCTTTCACTCTGATGAGCATCACTTATGGAACCGTTTACATTCTGTTTTTTTTGTTAGGGAGGACAAGGAGGGAAACGAATTCGGTGGAGATCTAGTTGACCCTTATTTGTGGCCCACAACTACTGAATTTCTACTCAAAGGCAGTACCCACACCAGAGCCATTTCATTACTTGATGAATTCATTAAAGATAATGGTCACCAATTAATTTCTGAACCCTTAAAGCGAGCCGTACTTCAACATGACCTATGGTCTATATTTGATTGGACGGCAAACTATGATAAGGGGCTGTCCTTTGGAGGTAATCCAAAGCCTTCGGTTTATTCTAAAGAACTAAATGAGTCTCGCAAGGCATTGAGGCAAAGGCTGTCCAAGGCCATTGATCTTTTAGCTTTAGATGAAATTGAGGCCTTGTCTTTAATTAATAACTATTCAAAAGCGGTAAATTCGAATTCCTTCTCTAAAGCTTTCGATGACTCTGAGCCAGGGAACCCTTTTTTACCCTCGGATTTGTTAACCGATAAGGGGGACTGGGTATGCGTTAGAGGAGCTCTTCAGGGACCCAGTGCTCCAGTGCACATGAAATACTATGGAGGAAGGTCACCGTTTCTCGTACTTCTAAATATCCCCGGCGGCAGAACCGAAACGTTTAAGTACATTAATTCACTTAACCAAGTCACGGCTGCAAAGCTTTCTGAGCCTACTGAGGTTAAAGATTTACCTCAATTCCCTAAAGGCACGGCAGTGGCGTTGGTTAGAAAAATGTCCTTAATAACTAAGGCTGGAAAAATCCTTACGTCGTCACTAGTTCAAACTGTTCAGATCCGTGTTTACGATGAGGTTGGTAAAGACATTAAGGATCACCATGCGTGTCAGCACGTTTACAAGTTCGCAATAAATAGGAAAGATTTGTTTGCTTCTATTAATGGAGGTCTAAAGCCAGTTAAAAAGAATTCAATTGAAGGTCTATCTCTTATTTATAGTTCAGATTACTTCGAAAATGAGAAGTTGAAGCCCAACAGTACAGTCATGAAGTCCTGTATTGATTGTCACTCATGTGGGGGCGGCACCATACACAGCATATTTACTTACAAACAAGATGATTGGGTCCCTGAGGCTGCCGGTCTGGGTTCGGACAAGTTACGGCTTTTACCTACTCGGATCCTAGATGAACAAAAAAAAGCCATCTCATGGAAATACAAACGTCATGACTGGGGTCTTCTTCAGGGTTGGATCGAAACTATTTCCAAGAGATAGCTTTCATAATAAGGCAAGTGCCCTGATGTAATTAATTTTTTGTTTCCGATATGTGCTTTTCTTGATACAAATAATACCATTGATTATTAAGTAACTACAAACTCGAATGAAATCTCCTATCACTCTATTCTCCACTACATTCACCTTAAGTGTTTTGTTATTTAGTGTAATAAGCACTACAGAAGCTGCCAATTACCAAGCAACTGTCATTAAGCTTGAACCATCTTTTTACTATGAATTAAACGAAACGGAAACGGATGGGGGAGCAATGGATACGATGGGTAATGCTCCAAAACCAGGTGTCTTTAATGGTGATTATGGTTTCGGTGGTCCAGAAGTTGGAGGAGAGGGGCCATTAACTGTATTCAGTGCAGATGATTTTGAAGGAATTCCAGTGCCGGGTCTAGGCGGCACAGATAATCTTGCTCATTACAGCAATAATTCAGGACATGTTACTTTAGGTGACGGTAATCTTTATGGCTCAAGCTCAATCACTGTAGCTTTTTTCTTTAAGGCCGGACCAGCTCAGGGAGGTGATCGGTTATTTACTAATAATCTTTCAGATCCAACAAAAAGCTTTCAGGTCAATGTTGCTAATGACGGTTTGGTTCTCGCTGTTGACCCGAGCCAGACTGGTCTTAATGCCGAAAGAACGTTATTCATGGAGGACAATAGCGGTCCAGACCGACGCCTAATACAATCTGACTCAGGTTGGTTTCATGTAGTCGCCTCAACTTTTGGCTCATCTGGCTCCGAACGTGCAAGTAACTTCAAGTTATGGATCAATGGTGTTGATCGCACTGATAACCTTCAGCCGAATGTGACCGGATGGGGAATAGATACTGGACTGGCAAAAATTGGTGGGAGGAAAGCCGATCCTGCAAATTCTACGACACATTCCGGAGCTCAGGATGAGGTGGCAATATGGCTTGATCGAGTATTAACGGATAAGGAGGTCCTTTCTTTGTGGGAAGCCGCAATAACTGAAAAGAAGATTCCCCTAGTCATCGAAGACGTGCAGCTTCATCTGGGTAAATCTTCAAACGCAGTTACCGTGACTTGGAACTCTCGTAGGGGTAGGGTATATGGTGTTTATTCTACGACTAACCTTCAAAGCGGTGAGTGGGAAGAACTCGATGATGGAATCGAAAGTGAGGGAGAAAGCACTTCATTTAGAGACGAAGGAATCCCTTTAACTGATCAGAAGAGGTTTTATAAGGTCATGGAACTTGAGTGAAAATTACAAAGCTCCTTCCAGTATAAAGTTAATCATTGTTTTTTCAGATCAAGCTCAAGCACTTAAGCATTGGTATTTTTTTTCCAATGTACTTAACTTCGTCCTGTTCTCATCTTCATGATGATACGGGTTCCGACTTAAAGATTGCCTCTTTATCCGCAAATGAAGCTGACACTCCTAATGATCTGCTGCTTTTGATTGGTACAGACCCACTTAGTCCGGAGCAATTTATGCTTAAATTTAGAGCTAATGAGCGTTTCAATGAATGGATACGTACTCACCCGTTACAAATGGTTAAGGCTATTGGATTTTTCCCTTTAAATTCTAGTAATAAGCTGACTACAGAACTTTTTACGTATTGGGTGGATAAAAGTTATAATGAATCAGAGTCATGCATCGAAAATGAGCTCAAGGATTCGCCACTTAGGGATTCAGCTATTGAAGGCATGGTAAATGGCTTAAAAAACGATCAACTTGCTACGGCAGTAGCATGGGCGCATGAAATTAAGGATGCCTCGAAGCGCCATCAATTACTTGAGTCATTAGCCACTCACTGAGAGATGACTTAAGCGGGTCTTATTTTTTTTCCATTTAGGATAGTTCCTATGAAAGTATATCTGACGATGTATCGATAAGTTAACAGCAGGATTCCTGCAGTAATTGCACAGATCAATGGAAACTTGATGAAGATGGGTATGTCCCAGTCAGACAGAATAATTTGTAGCGCTATGACCAGTGGTTGATGGGCGAGGTAAAGCCAGTACGATGAATCGGAGACGAATCGGACGAGTTTACTTTCACCAGAAAAGAAGAATCGGAAGAAGCCGACAAATGCAAATGTCATTAGCCAACAATAAAGGGTAATAATTATTGCGCGTTTGGCAATGACTCCGTCTTTTTCCTTATCCAGTTCATTAAAGGAGTCCTGGATGGACTGTATTGTTGGGGCGAGAAATGCAATTGGTCCATCTAGTCCTTTTCTAAGATTGATCCAGTCAGGGCAGGGTTTTCTGTATTCGCTAATTGCGATTATGAAAATGATCGAAGAGGCAAAAAACAACATTGGCCATGCGTACTTAGTAAATGATCCGAAACCTTTAATGCCGAAGAAAATGGCTCCAGCCAGAAAGAATAAGGAATAGTGAGCTAGTACGGGCCAAGCCGATTTCCCATCAAATCCCTGCAATGTGAAAAAGTCATGCAACTCTTCCGGATCAAAGAAGACTGCAGTGGCAGGTCCAAATTCACCAGTGCCCATGTATATTTGGGAGTAGAATGTTGATAAGACGATAGCTATTAGACTGATGGCTCTAATTATTGACTTAACGAGTTCGGGCAAGTAATTCCAAAGGCTATTAATTGAGAGCTTTTCTATTATTAAAGTGAGGGAGCAAAAGATGAATATGATTGAGAATAATATATAAAGAAACCACATGTGGTGGAGAATAATCACATCTCTTCCAAAGAAATCGATGACGTAGTTCGTTACGAAAAAATCATCGATCATTGCCGTAAACTTAGATGCTCCAGTAACGTTCTTGCCTCGCAAGGTAGCCTTAATTTCAGACCGTTTAGACATTACAACGTCCAGATCAGCGTCTATTCGAAGAATAGACATGATGAACTTCATTGTTTCGCGATTGATATTTGTTGCATCGATGGGAGTACTTCCGTCTCTGCTCTTATGTTGCGTAGATGCTCCTGCATCCATGAGAAGCTTTGCAGTTCCTGATTCACTCATGAAGGCGGCCCAGGCGAGGGGAGTTGAACCGTTGTCGTCGCCGATACTGTGATCAGCTCCGTTATTCAGAAGTAATTTAACAGTTTCCTCATTACCATAAACTGCGGCCCAGTGAAGGGGCGTTGCTTGCATTGAGTCCTTACGGTTAAGGTCTTTTCCTTCACTGATTCTCTTTTTTATTAGGTCGATGTCACCTCTCTTGGATGCTGCCCAGATGGTAGTGCCTTTAATTTGCTTCTTATCGTATTGCTCTTTGTTTTTATTATCCTTTCCTAATTCATTCTTCCAGTCCTTGAGGCTCTCCATGTTGTTTAGGAGTGGGGCAAAAACAATCATACCCAGTATAAGAGGAATCAGGATACGTTTAGTTCTATGAGCAAATAGTGATAGTGATCCCTTTTTTTGCCACATCATTGCGGTGAAGAATCCACTCACTAGAAAGAACAGCGGCATACGAAACCCATGGATAAAATCTAGAATGACTAAATATTGAGGGTTCTGATTGACATCTTGAGCTGACCATATGGGTGTGCCTACGAATGAAAGTACGCCATGTATTACAATACCCAGAAGCATTGCAAAGGCGCGGAGTGCGTCAAGGTCATGATGCCGGACGCTTGAACTTAGTAAGACATGCTCTGCTGGACGTGCATCTTCGTTCATTCAATCAAAGTGATTAACACTTTCATCATTAAGAATTCATATTCAAGAAATATATATAAGTCACATTTTTAATATGTTCGGTAACATACCGTTAATGATTGAGGTCTATAATTCAGATCATGACCAGCGTCACTAGATACATCATCTACCTTCTTGTAATTTCAACTACTGGCCTAAGATCTGAACCACAGCTGACTTCTTGGTATACTGAAAAAACAGGCAAGTATGCTCGTATATTTACTAGCAAGGGCACTGAGGCTTCGAACACCAGTGCGATCACTTGGAGCCGCGGACAGGGGATTCAAAATTCTCCAACATATGCAGGCATACATGAAATATATGATTCCAATGATTGGGTCTATATCAAGACCACTGGTCTTGGCTTTCACGTCATGGGGCCTTGGTACCTTAACGAGGCTAAAACGCGAAATTTTCCAAATTTTCCCAGTAACACAGCGACGACATATCGAGTCCCTAAAATACCGAGCTCTTATAATGGTAATGTGACCACCTCAGCCGGTGCCATTGGTTATTTTGTTGATGGTGTTGCTCTCTTTGATGCTACTGACACATTCTCATATATAGCTAGCAGTGGAAGTGATGGGAGTCCAATTGGTGGAGGACGCGGTGATGGTGTCTGGAACCGTGATGCTTATATCAATGAGGGTGTTACTTTCGATGCAGCATTAGCTCATCAGGCAATGAACTTGCATCATTACCATGCCAATGCCCCGGCAGTTAGACACTTACTTGGAGGCAGTGTTGACTACAATGAATCGACCAACATATATACAGAGAATTTCAACGGATCACATTCGCCAATACTCGGCTGGGTCGCTGACGGTCATCCAGTTTACGGGCCATACGCATACGACGAACCTAATAACCCCGATTCAAGCATAAGAAGGATGATTAGTGGATATCAGAAGAGGGACGGAACGAACGGTTCAACGAACTTAAATTCTACTGGGCGGCGATCATTGCCTAGGTGGGTAAGCACTTTAGAAGGTAGGTCCACATCAATTTCTTCAAATCGGTACGGCCCAAATGTTTCAAATCAATATATTCTTGGTCATTACCTAGAGGATTATGCTTATAAAGGACATTTAGGTTTAATCCAGGGTAAAGATTATGATCTGGATGAACACAATGGCAGGTTCTGCGTAACACCAGAATTTCCTGACGGTGTCTGGGCCTATTTTACAACAGTCGAAGATGATGGGATTCCTGTTTTTCCTTACAACGTTGGACGGAACTATTATGGAACCCCTTCTGGAGGAAGAGTCAACGCTATCCCTGCTCAGGCAGTTAAGGTTTTTAGTGGAGGGCCAAATAAACAGCACAAAGCAAAGACGATCAGCGCATCTGGGAATGTTGTTACCTTTGTTTGGGACACCGTTGAGGGTGCTAGCTATAGAGTTGATGCGAGTCCTGACCTTAAGACTTGGTACGAAGGCAACGTTGCTTTTACTGCAGATTCCACTAACAAAAGTTCATCCTATAGTAAGCCCAGATCGGGAGCGGACCGATTCTATAAAATGGTTCGTACTGGTATAGAAGATTTTGATAATAATGGATTTTCCGATGATTTTGGAGATGGCCCAGAACCTAGTGCTAATAATGGTGGAGGCGGCAATAATCCTGGTGATGGTGGACAAGGAGGAGGACCAAACTCTACTGGAAACGATTTAGTCGTATCACCAGTACAAGGCAATGCAGGTAATATAATTAATCTACAGATACGTCTTACAATTGCAGGTGGTCCCCCAAATTTTGCCACTCCACAGTCAGTTTCGATTGGAGAGTACCAAGGCACTAATATTTCCAGAAATTCAGCTAATGGTATCATTTCAGCGAGGGTCCGAATACCCAATTCGGCCGAAACTGGAAAGGCCACAGTGTTTGTAAGATTTGGACCTGGCCCACGAGGTGAGCCCCCATTAAATTTATCGCTCATTAATGGTTTCGAAATTGAGTAATTCAATCTACAGCCTTATCTCAGCTTGCCAATCAAGTGCCAGCTGTAATAAATTTGTTTTTGAATGAAAACAGTTTCTGTAACAGAACCGGGTCAAGTTTCTTTAATTGATACGCCCATCCCAAAGCCGAAAGCTTATCAAGCACTAGTTAAAACAGAGGTCGCTTGTATTTGTAATAATACTGACAGCGAACTCGTAGCTGGACATTTTCCTGGAATGGAAGAGGCATTTCCTTTCGCCTTGGGCCATGAAAGTATAGGCAAAGTTATTGAAGTTGGGTCACGTGCAAAAAATTTTACTGAAGGGCAAAGAGCTGTCAGTGGTCTTGTGTTTGACGATGAGTTAGAGACCGATGGTCTTAAGTCAGGATGGGGAGGTTTCTGTGAATATGTGTTAGTCAATGACCATGAGGCTATGGTTGAGGACGGGGTAAATTCTGAGGAGCACGGATGGGTTGAGGTATTTGAAATCCAGACTCCAGTCCAATCTGGCATTGAACCGAATGATGGTGTTCTGCTGTGTACCTGGCGAGAAGTTCTCGGTGCTTTTCGTGATTTTCATCTAAAGCAAGGTGACAATATTCTTATTGTTGGGGGTGGCCCAGTGGGGCTCAGTTTCGTCAAATTGGGCAGGCTCTTCGGGTTGGGTTGGATTGGCCTCGTGGATCGCCACAAGGAAAAAAGAGACCTGGCAACTGCATTTGGAGCTGATGCAACTTTTGATAGGGATGATAAAGGAATTAACGAGCTCTCGAAGATTGATCCAAGTAAAAAGCTTGATGCAGTGATTGATGCTGTAGGGAAACCAGAAATAATCCACTCTTCATTACCATTGATTAAAAGAGGTGGTTCTGTTTGTGTCTATGGGTTTTACGCAGGCCTCAAAGAGTTCACTGTTCCGAATTCACTCGGAGACTTTAATTATAATATTTATATCCATCAATGGCCTACGAGGCTTTACGAAAAAGAGTCGCAGTTAGTGCTATGCGAATGGGTAAAGGATGGAAAATTGAGTGGTGAAGAATTCATTTCCCACAGGTTCCATATCAATAATATTGCTGACGCATTAAGTGCTGTTCAGGAAAGAAAGGTAATTAAAGCCTTACTTTCTTACGATTAAAAAATATCATTATCAAGTCATCGAAGTCTTTACGTTGAACTCTGATCGGTTTAAAATCTTCTGATGCCTTTTCGCCGCTACATGAGATTGAGTTTCACTCTCCTTCTTTTGCCTTATTCCGCGGTATCGATCTTTGCTGATGTTACATTTGATTTTCATGAAGTTCGCGGCCGTGAGGCCAGTGTGTCTAACCTTGCATTGCTGCAGGCACAAGTTAAAGGAAACACGATCGAGCATCTCAGTGCTGATCACGATGGGTTTTATTCGATATCTTTCGATCCTGTTCAAGGTGCTACAGGAATAGAACTGAGCTGGGACAACGAGGGACACTACAAGCACTGGACGATCCGTGAAATCGAAGTTTACAGAAAGTTCGGAACTAAGGTCAATATTGTTGCTGGAAAAGTTGATCCGGGTCCTGCGCGAACATCGGATCACGCCTTCACGAATGCCTTTGACGGTGATTACGAAACTTTTACCTATACCACGCAATCTAGTACGACAGGGACGCCTCAGAGGACACTTCTTGAGCTAGGACCTAATACTAAGGGGGTTGATCGAATTCGCATTAACGATGTCGCCGGAAATGGTGAAAATGGGCGCATGCAAAAAATCACGGTCCGGATAACTACTGATACCGACAAAGATTTAAAGGCTCGTAAGTATGTCGACGTTGAAAACCTATCTGTACAAATTTTTGGAGAAGATTTAATGGAGGGGGAGTTGCTGCCCATGAAGGGGCGCTCACGTGCGCAAGGCATGAAGAGCTATGGCAGTCAATGGAGCGGTGGCACTCATCTTCTATGGGACGGTTTGATTGGCGACTCTATGGAGACAACAATAATGGTTGATAAGACTAGTGAGTTCAACTTTCAGATTCAACTAACTAAGGCCCGTGATTATGGGCAATTTGATCTTTATTTAGATGATAAAGTCATTGCTAATAAAATAGATTTATACTCTCAAACCGTTTCTCTGGCTGAGCAAATCAACGTGAGCGGTTTGAAGATAGATAAAGGCCAACACAAGGTCAGCTTTAAGTTAGTTGGAAACAATATAAAGGCTACGCCTTACCAAAAAAACCGGTACCTGCTCGGTTTGGATTACATAAAGATAGTAGATATGCGGCCACCATCCAAAGAATCAAAGTCCAATCTAACTGACCATAGTTTGCATCAGGCCAAGGATCAATCAGTTGCAGTTGACAGGGAATCGCAGCTCCCCAGTCAGCCCAAAGTTTCATTAAATGAAGCCGTTCCCATACTCGCTTCACGTTGCTACGGATGTCATGGAGAGAAAGGGAAAGTAAAAGGAAAAGTAGATCTTAAAGCTGTGACCACTAGAGAAGGTTTCCTGAATGACATTGAACTAACACAAAAGATAGTTGATGCGTTAAACTTTAAGGAGATGCCTCCTGAGGATGAGAAGCAATTATCCTCCAAGGAGCATCTGATTTTGACTTCACTCTTCAGTGGTTATCTCAATGATTACATTAAAGAATCAGGTACTTTGAAGTCTACGGTCATGAGAAGAATGAATCGCTATGAATATAATAATTCTGTACGCGATCTATTGCAGCTCAAGGGTGACGTGTACCCCTTGCCAGAAAAAGTAATAAGGAGCAGCTCTTATTTCAATCCTTCATCAGGCAGGTTTCCTAAGTCCATTAGGTTGTCAAATAGGGCACTCGGAAAAAACCAAATTGAGCAACATATACTCACTGGAGTTAGCCCTTTCGCTATTGATCTCCAATCTGAACATGGTTTCAACAATAGGGGGGACGAATTGAGCGTTTCACCAATAATGGTTGAAACATTTCTAAAGCTCGGACGATCCATTGTAAATGCGCCTGAATTTGACGGTTACAGCAACTTAACAAATAGCAGTTTATTTGAACTGCCTGAAAAGAAAATCGATTCGAAACAACTTAAATTACATTTGTCCGGGTTTCTTGAAAGAGCATTCAGGCAACCAATCAGTGAGGACGTCATAAATAGATACGTTGGCTATCTAGATGCAGAATATAGGAAGAACAAATCCTTCAAGAAATCGATGAAAAAACTGATCACGGCGGTTATTTCATCACCAAGGTTCTTTTACATTAATGAGGCAAAGAATGGAAACTTAAAGGCGCAAAGGCTTACCGCGTATGAATTGGCAACTAGGCTATCATTTTTTCTATGGAGTAGTATACCTGATGAGGAATTACTCGCTCTTGCTAGGAACGGGTCACTTCTAGACCCGGCAGTTTACAAGGGACAAGTTAAACGATTATTGGAGAGCCCAAAGAGCAAATCTATTGCTGAGAATTTTGCTCGGCAATGGCTTCGCCTTGATCAGTTAATAACTGCAGTCCCTGATTTTGATCGCTTTCAGATCTATTATTCTAGGATCGGATGTGAACAGTGGAAATTTGGGTTACAAACCATGATAGAACCCCTGTTGCTTTTTGAAAGCATTATGGTCGAAGACAGATCTGTGATGCTTTTAGTTGATAGTAATTACTCGTACCGGTCTGATGAAATGCAGTCATGGTACAATGACTCGGTTCCATTTGGTAAAAGGCAGAATAGGAACCGCTTCAGCACAAATAGTCAGACCTTTACGCGACGATCGCTGCCGAATCGACGAGAAGGCGGAGTCATCACATCGGCCGCAACCTTAACAATGACGTCTGAACCTCTCAGGACAAGTCCGATCAGGCGGGGCGCTTGGGTAGCTACTGTTATTTTCAATAAACCACCACCTCCTCCTCCTGACGTGGTTCCTGAAATTGAAAAGGATGATGCTGAAATTGAAAAGAAAGGGATAACTCTTAGGCAAAGGTTAGTGGCACATCAGGAAAATGAAAGTTGTGTCTCTTGCCATAAAAAGATTGATCCTTTGGGATTTGCTCTCGAGAATTTTGATGCTATTGGCAGATGGCGTGACAAATACAATTCTGGACTTGAGATTGATTCGAGCGGAGAAATATTCGGTGAAGGTGAGTTCAAAGATATAATTGGCCTCAAGGATACTTTACTAAAAAATCCGCAATGGTTCATGCGATCATTCATAGAGCATATGCTTTCTTATTCGTTGGGTCGCGAACTTGACGTCAATGATAAGCCTTCAGTTGATAAGATTCTTAATAAAGTTATAGCTGAAAAGGGTAAATTTTCTACAGTTGTCACGGAGATAACTACGAGTTATCCTTTTATGAATAAAACCAATCAGTCAGAATAGATAATCATGATTCTCAAAAGAACATCAATGTCTCGACGAAAGGTGCTTAGGGGTGCCGGAGCGACCCTCGCTTTACCATTAATGGAAGCGATGCAGGTTCGCTCATTAGCTAAGAACAGCAAGATCATTAATCCCCCCGTTCGAGCCGGTTTCTTTTATATTCCTAATGGTGTTGTTCAGACTGCATGGCATCCAAAGAATGAAGGTTCAGACTATGAGCTCAGTCCTACACTCGAACCGATAAGACCCATCAAGGATGACGTCACACTTTTCACTAAGCTTGACCGAGTAAAGGTGGCTGGTACGGATGGCCACGCTCAGGCCGGAGCTTGCTGGTTAAGTAGCGCTGCGCCTGATGAGCTTTCTCCTGCGGGTTACCCACTAAAGAAAACGATTGATCAAATCATGGCGGAACACACTGGACAGGTCACGGCTTTTCGCTCCCTTGAACTTAGTTGTAATCCTTATGAGGATAACCGTGAGTCTGTTTATTTTGATAATATTTCTTGGTACGGTCACGGTCATGTCGCCAGATCGTTGCGTGATCCTAAGGAAGTTTTCAACAGGCTCTTTGGTGTTAAGGAACATGTAGAATCCGGAAGCATTTTGGACCTAGTCCTTGATGATGCTAAGTCACTCAACCGGAACTTAGGTAAAACTGACAAAGGTAAGTTAGGTGAATATATGGACTCTGTGCGTACCGTTGAACAGCAAATAGAGCGAGTAACAAAAAGACAAGACGATATAAATAAATTAAATTTGGCGCCACAAGTTAAGCCGTGGCAAGCGATGACGCGTGATGAATTTATTCAGGTGATGGGGGATCTTATGATTTTAGCTTTCAGGACAGATCTCACAAGGGTTGCTACCATTATGAGTTCACCTGAGAGGTGGGGTTCTCCTTTGAAAGTTCATGGTCTCTTCGACAAACCAGTCGATCATCATGGTTTGACTCATGGTCAGGGCAATCAACACGTAAGATCAAAGCTTGAGGCCTTGGATCATTTTCACATCCAACAATTCACTTCACTGGTGATGAAGATGAAAGACATTAAGGAAGGAGAGGGTACGCTCCTTGATAGTATGATGTTCACTTTGGGTTCCGGTATCAGTGATGGATCCTTGCATATATATACTGACTTGCCGACTCTAGTTGCTGGTCGAGCAGGAGGCGCTATTGAGCCAGGTAATCATGTCAAGTCAGCTCCCGGAACGCCTATCGCTAACTTATGGCTTTCAATGATTAACGCCATGGGTTTAAAAATGGATACGCTTGGTGATAGCACAGCCAAGTTGAAACTCAGCTGATTGCTTTTATATCATATGTCCGATCACTTGTCGGATTAGCTTTATACTGATTCAGTATGCTAAGCGAAGAGGTCATGGACTACTCGGCCATGAACATCAGTGAGCCTATAATCGCGGCCAGAATAACGGTACGTTAACTTTTCATGATCAAGACCCATTAAATGCAGGATCGTGGCATGTAAGTCATGTACGTGCATTCTATTTTCAACTGCCGTTAGACCGAACTCATCGGTTGAACCATAACTGAATCCCTTTTTAACTCCTCCTCCAGCCATCCAGACGGTATAGCCGTAATGATCATGGTCTCTTCCCTTAGCTCCTTCGGATGTTGGAGCTCTTCCGAATTCTCCGCCCCAAACGACTAAGGTGTCTTCGAGTAATCCTCTGCTTTCGAGATCTTTGAGAAGGGCTGCAATTCCTTGATCGCATGCTTTTGCGAGTCTGCTGTGGCCTCCTTTAATGTCGCCGTGGCCAGTGTCCCATGCGATATCATAACCATCGATTGAATGATTTAACTGAACTACTCTGACTCCATCTTCAATTAGTCTGCGTGCGATGAGGCATCCTTTGGCGAATTCACTGTCACCGTAAAGGTCACGAGTGGCTTGGGTCTCC
>Ga0163108_10000516_pt1 | contig 28877 bp, 23 predicted proteins | sample Fk1155metaG_FD_109644 | JGI IMG/M metagenome (GOLD analysis project Ga0163108, IMG submission 109644) | Marine microbial communities from the Central Pacific Ocean - Fk160115 155m metaG | ecosystem: Environmental > Aquatic > Marine > Oceanic > Photic zone | place: The Central Pacific Ocean...
CCGTTTCCAGATGAATCAGTAAAGTCCCCGTCAAGTTTCCAATAACCGACCAACTCGGCTCGAGCGGGGATCTGAGTTAGAATGAATATGAACAGAGTGTGGAATAAAAAGAATTTCATTTAATTAAGTGGTTTATTTAAATAATTTTAGTCGCGAAGTCCGACCTGTTGCATGATGTCATTCGTTGCATTGTAGGCTTCTTCGACCCATTCTACGATTTTTGATGGGTCAGGTGAGTATTCGAGCTCTATCGAAACAGTGCCTTCAAATTCTAGCTCCTTGATGGCTTGTAGGTAAGGAGCGAATTTAACGACACCTCTTCCGGGTGGTAAGTCTCCGTGAACTTTTCCATCACAATCACTGATATGGACATGAGTAGCCTTATTTCTCAGTTTTTCCAGTTCCGCTGGGGAAGTATCTGCAAGGACCAAATGACTCACATCAATGTTAGCTTTCACGTTTGGCATTGCACAATCATCAATGAACCGAACCATTTCCGGTATACTGTTAAGCAGACTCAATCTGAAAGGTTCCAGTTCTAGGGCAATGTCCAGACCAAGTTCACCAGCATACTGACCTAGTTCTTTGACTCCTTCTACGCCCCATTCCCACTGCGCTTCTGGTGGAATGACTTCGCGTTGCCAAATGTATTCTCCGAGGACAAGGAGAAGGTTCTTTGAATTAAACTTCTTGGCTAAGTCGAGAAATCTCTTAGCTCTGGTTATATGATAGTCTCTGACAGGATCATTAAAATCGATCAGGCCCGCTGAGACGACCACGGTCGATGTAATAGGGAGACTGTTTTCCTCGCAGGTGCTCTTGATAAGATTTACTTCATCTTCGGCAATAGTCATTGCTTCAGTGAAGATATCGACCGCATCAAAGCCTATTCGTGAGATGTGTTCGAGGCCCGTTTTCGTATCGACTCCTGCCTGTCCAAAAGCGCTGTTTATGATTCCAAGTTTCATATTTTAGTTAATTGAGTTTTAGTTAATTTCTTTCGAGGCTTTTTGCGCTCTGGTCGTCTTCGACGAGATTTGCAAATTCTGCATTTGATCGTATCGCTTCGTCACGGCCCACAATGAGGACTTGATCATCAGTCACTTTGTCTAGCTTTGTGTATGACGGGTGGTGAGATTCTTTGTATGGGTTGTTTGATTTTGCATTATAGCAGCAAATTAGAGCCCATCTCGCTTTGTCCGAAAGATTGGCAGCAGAGCAATGAAGTGTATTTGGGTGAAAGAACAGTGCATCGCCCGCACTTATTGTACATTGTACTAATTCTAATTTCTTCTTTGCTTCCTCAACTTGTTCCTTGTCCGCTCCTGCCTGATCACCTGAGAGAATGTGATTAATGCGACCCATCTTATGCGATCCTTTCAGGACCTGTAGACATCCGTTTTCTTCAGTGGCCTCATCAACGGCTATCATCACACTGCAGAGGTTGGGAAATAGAAGTCCGTTCTGATACCAATAACCATAATCCTGATGCCATGCCCATGCTCCACCGACCTTAGCATCTTTGAGTATCATTTTAGAGTGGTAATGGTAGGCTTCGTCTTCCAGTAACTGTTCGACTCTGTTAACGACCCTCTCAGAGCGCGCAATCATTCCATAAATTCCATTGCCCGGATGGTTCCATAAAGATAAGCGCACGCCATTACCTTCGCCATCGTCCATTTTGGATGCAGCCTTATCCATCGCATGATCATTACGGGCCGTCTCACCTAGTAGGCCTATTTCTTCGGAAGTGAAAAGGCCTCTTTCGAACACGAATCCGTCTTGGTGGTATGCTTCGATGTCGTTGCTTTGAAAGGTAGGCATTTAATTAACGATCTATGAATAATAGGTTTCTCCCCAAGTTAACTAATGGGGAATTATTATATTGAGCAATCTGAGAACAATACTCAAGCCTGATTCACTAGAGAAAAAAGATTCCTTTCGGTTTTGTTAGTAATTATCCCTAGTTATATAAATGACACGGTGAAGCTGATCATAGGATTCAAAGTCTTTGATCCGTTCATGCCAAGCACTGTATAGGCCCTATAAATTGTAGGTATATACTACTTTTTGGAAAATGGATTCTCATACCAAAACACCCCCAGCTGATCCCGTTCTTCGCAGCAAATTGCATCAAGATCCCCATCTCCATCAATGTCATGCATCACAACACGGTCATATTTTATTCCTGGCTCTCCTGAAATTTCATGGTCTTTCCATATTGTTTCGGTAGGTGAATTTGTCCACGAGAGCCACCTCATCCCGGACAGTTTTCCTTTGGCTCCTTCGCAACTAAACACGATATCTTTTTTACCATCGCCATTAACATCGCAAACTGCTGTGCTCTTACCGCCGCCGACTCCCTTCGGTAGTGGAATTATATATTCTTCCCATCCTTTCTTTGTTTTCTGGAACCAGATCACGGATTTTGTATCAATGGCGATCACATCAATTGAACCGTCCCCGTCAAGGTCACCGGTTGAGATGAATTTAATTTCTCTATCAGACCCTCCAATATTGTGCCTTGACCATTGATTGAGGTTTTTAGCTTCTTTAATCCCTGGATATTTTAACCAGTATACGCCTCGCTTTGGTCCCCTTCGGTCACTGACTAGGACATCCTTATGACCGTCTTGATCCATGTCTATTGAGATTAATGACATTATCCATCCGGCATCCTGTAATTTATGAAGTTTCCATGCATTAAGATTACGAGGATCTTTTGGAGCCTGAAGCCAGCTCACTGAAGCCCCCTTGCCCTTGGAGCTCACAATAAGATCATCAGAATTTTCTCCGTCTATCTGCATTGGAAGTGCATACATCCATGATTCTTTTCCTTTTGTGGCCGGTATGGCAGAGGTCTGCCATTTTGTTACGTCTAGATAATCTTTTGCGGATTGAGGCGCCCAGTGTATAAACATGGATCTGGTAGATCCCTCACAAGAACTGACTAGGTCCACGGCTCCATCCTTATTGATATCAATGAAGACAGCATCTTCTGGTGACTTGACCTCACCGACAGTGACTGTGGGCCATAACTTTTTTTCTTGTCCTCTTTGCGGATGAAGGTAGGCCCTGATAATTCCTCCCTCTTCCCAACCCGTGGCAATGTCCATTAGTCCGTCACTATTTACGTCGAGGAGTCTGACGCCATCAGCACCTTGGGAGCTTTTGTCAATGGTATGGATTTTCCATGGATTTTTCTTAATGCCTGCAAAAAGATTAGTATTCAAAAAGCATGAGATAATGGCTATGGCTACTTTTAGGTAGTGTTGCATCGAAGTAGGTTAGCATAATTGTAACACCTAAGTCTCAGGTAATATTGGAAAAACTAAGGAGGATATTGGTACTATGGGTGAATAAGTATCAGGCTGTGATCCGGAGACAAGATGGGGATTTTGATCTTTTCAAGTATCAAGCGTAGCAGTAGATTTATTTTTATGAGAAAATATATTATCACATTCTTTTTCTTTCCTTTTTTAGTTATTTCTTCATTTGCGGAAAATAAAATAGAAGGAACCATTGATGGTTTCCTTGGAAAATCTTCTCTCGATATTCAACCGGTTTTTAAAGGTGAAAGATTCGGTAATATTGTAGTGACAATGAAAGGAACGGTCTTGGCGACTTGGGGTACCAGTCATGTCAGGGCTAAGCGAAGTGAGGACGGAGGCAAGACGTGGGGTCCTGAAATTGTTATTGCAAAGCCGGGCTTTCAAACGGGTGGTCTAACCGTAAATGAAACGAATGGGGATATTTTCGCATTCATTGAGGATCGGCATCCGCCTGCATCCATTACAATTTACAAGAGTAGTGATGATGGTAATTCATGGCAGAAGATCCCTACTAATATTAAACCTGATTCAAAAGGAAATGCTCCTTCCATGCACATGAATGAACATGGAATCACTTTGAGGCATGGCGAGAACAAGGGCCGGTTAATTAGGCCGTCGCGTTGGTACGCCGGCAAGAATGACCGTAGTCTTTGGCCTAAGCATTATACGAACGCGATTTACAGTGATGATGGAGGAAAGACTTGGCATACTAGTGATCCTTTCCCAGCAAATGGTACCGGAGAGGCTACTTTAGCGGAATTGAGTGACGGCACTATTTATTACAATTCAAGGCGCCATTGGGCCGAGGAAGGTGCAAATCCCAGAAGGCGATGGACCGCCACAAGTAAGGACGGCGGTAAGACCTGGAATGATCTTAAGTTCTGTGAAGTTCTTCCAGATGGCCCACAGGATACAAATTATGGTTGCATGGGTGGTCTGACCCGCCTTGCCATTAAGGGCCGTGATATTTTGATTTATAGTAACTGTGACAGTGCAGGCGGTCGTAAGCAGGGAACGGTCTGGGCCAGCTTTGATGGCGGAAAGACCTGGCCAATTAAACGGTTAGTATTTGCCGGTAGTCATGCCTATTCATCAATCACATCAGGACGACCCGACACCAAGACCGAAGGCATTATTTATCACCATTTTGAGGGTGGTCCCAAGCGGGGATCGGCTGTTGCAAGTTTCAACCTGTCTTGGGTGCTTGGAGGAAAGTCGACAGGTGATGGGACGGTCCCATCATGGGTAAAGCCTTAATTGTTAGATAAATTTTAGGGGAGCGGCGTGTTCGGAGGAACTGCATTTCCCGGATACTTTCCGTTAAAGACCATCATTTCCCCCTGCGTTTGAACCTTAACAAAAGATTCATCAATTTTACCGTCCTTGCCCTTAACGAGTTTGAGGTCAAGGTTTAGGTGCTTTGCAAGGAAAGGGTAAGCTGCCATTCTTTTTGATAAGCCATAGTCATGCCCCTCATTTTTAAAATGCGCATTTTCCACTTTGTTAGTTGCTCCATAAAGGCCATAGACATACTTAATGAATGGAAATTCGGTTTTGGGTGTCATTAGTGTCCAGTCCTTCCCGTTCGATACAATGAGTTGAGGTTTGGGTGCGGACAGCGCGGCAATTTCCGCGTTATTTGTTTTATGCGTTTCGCTCCAGTGAATAGGCATTCCGCTCTCACAGACACAACCCCCAAAGAAATGTGCAGAGATCTGACAGACCGGCACGGACACTTTGACTCTTTCATCCAGTGCGGAGAGAATGAATGTTTGCGTCCCTCCGCCAGAGCAACCCGTCATTCCTATCCTCTCTGGATCCACATTTGGAAGGCCTAAAATGAAATCAACAGCACGCATACTGTTCCATGTTTGCATTCTAAGAATTTCCGGCGTTCTCCTGTGATCCCAACCAACCTCTTTTGAATCACCATATCCTATCATGTCATACTGAAAGACAGCACAACCCATCTTAGCTAGGACTGCGCACCGAGTTTGTCTGGCGGCATTGAATCTTCCTCCGTGTCCGTGTGGGCACAGGATGCCTGCTAATGAGCCTTTGAATTTTGTAGGACGGTAAAGGGTCCCTGTTACGAAATGTCCCGGCGAGCTTTCTATGGCTACATTTTCAGTGGTATAATCTTCGTGGATTTGTTTTTTGACATAGCGTGGATTGAGTGGCTTGCGCTCAGGAAGTTCACTGAGTTTTGCACCTTTTAAGATTCCTTTTATGACTGTATCTCTCCTTTTTTTCCAACTCTCAAGGTTCTCGGTACTTTGCCGGATAGACTCCAGTTCCGCTGAGGCCTGGCCTGGTTTTTGAGCATGTCCCACTCGCAGCTTTGGTTTTGAGAGTGTAATGTCAGGGCCGATAAATATTAGTGAAATGAGAATTAATAGAAACGTTTTCATATGCTCGTTTTGATTATAGAGAATAAATGACCTTAGAATAAAATATTAATTAACGTCAATTGTCTTCAGGAATTGCTTAGCTCTCTATATTTATCGAGGGCCTCTGATCTGGATTCTTTCAAATTAACCAGTGGCCTTGGATAATTCTTACCAAGTTCAATTCCACATTCACGCAAGAGTTGGTCGGGTGCTTCCCATGGTTTGTGGATGTATTGGTTTGGTAGGCGTTTAATTTCAGGACAATGTTTCCGTACATAGATTCCATCCTTATCAAATTTCTCTCCCTGAAGGATTGGATTGAAGATTCTGAAAAATGGTGAAGCATCAGCTCCTGATCCAGATACCCATTGCCAGCTGGCACTGTTCGATGCGAGGTCCGCGTCCAGAAGACAGTCCCAGAACCATTCTTTGCCATAGCGCCAGTCAATATTGAGATTCTTTACTAGGTAAGACCCAGCGATCATTCTTACTCTGTTGTGCATGTGCCCTGTTTTCCAAAGTTCACGCATTCCTGAGTCGACGATTGGTACTCCTGTCTGTCCTCTTTGCCAAGCCTTCAGTTTGGGCCCTTCATTTTCCCATCGGTAATTATCAAACTTTTGATTAAAATTCTCTTCAGGAATGTTAGGGAAATGATAGAGCAGGTAATAACTGAATTCTCTCCATCCGATTTGACTTAAAAAACAGTCAAGGTCAGGAACGGAAAACTTGTCTTTGATTTTTGTAGTGGCTGAGTGCCATATCTGGTTAGGAGAAATTTCCCCAAAGTGAAGATGTGGGCTCAATTTGGATGTGCCTTCTTTTTCAGGAACGTCTCTTCCTGACTTGTAATCATTCACTGAATTACTCAAGAATTTATTCAATTTCTTGATAGCGGAATCCTCACCGGGTTTCCAGAATTTGGAGATTTGATCATACCAATTTATCTGCGGTTTTAACTCTAATGAGTCGATACCTCGGTCCATCTTTTCTAGATAATGAAAAGGGCAGGACCCTGAGCGGGTAGTTGGAGTCCTAGGGTTAGCTGAATTGAGGCAGCCATTACGGTAAAAGGGCGTGAACACTTTGTATGGTTGACCCGAACTGTTAAGAATCTTATTTGGCTCCCAGAGTAGGCTTCCGTTATAAGTGCAAACTTTTGTACCAGTACTCTCTAATTTTGATTTAATTATTGTGTCTCTTGCTATTTGCCAAGGTTCATAATTTCGGTTCCATACTACTTTGCCAGCTCCTGAAACGAGAACTAATTCTTCCAATATCACTTGAGGATCACCTGATAGCATGACCAGTGAATTGTTAATGCTTCGATTCAGGGAACTTAATGATTCATGAAGCCACCACCGGCTGGCACTGCCTGATTTATGATTCCCCGTATTAAAAGTATCGTAGATGTAGACTGGAATCACCTTGTCACTCTGACAAGCATCATTAAGTGCTGGATTATCTCTGAGCCTCAGGTCCTGCCTGAACCACATTATGGTTTTCTCATTATTCACTGTGACATTAGGGGTAACTCCATTAAACGGTGATTAAATATGAGAAGATCCGCTAATAAAACTTATTATTTTGCTTAATTTATTTCATTATGAGATGCCTATTTCTATTAATTGCAATCTGATCCTTGAAGAAGATTCAGTATTGATATTTAAATGAGTTCTAATCTTTCCTACCTTAAAACGAATTACGACTGAATTTTTCCGATGATTAAGAAGATACTTTTTTTTAGTGTTTTTATTTCACTATATTCTTCCTGGCTGAACGTATGGGCACAGCCAAACATACTTTGGATTTCTGCTGAGGACATTGGCCCTCATTTTGGTTGCTATGGTGATCCGCATGCGATTACTCCAAACATTGATCAATTGTCATCGGAGGGGACCCGTTTTACCAACGCTTATACGACTGCGGGAGTTTGTGCTCCTTGCCGCAGTGGAATTATAACTGGCATGTATCAGAACAGCATTGGTACCCATCACATGAGATGTAACGCGGTCCTTCCCTCTTGGCTGAAACCTTTTCCGATTCTTCTTAGGCAATCCGGCTACTACTGTACAAATAATTCAAAGACCGATTATCAGTTTTCAAGACCATCAACTAGAGAAATATGGGACCAGAACGGTTCAAAAGCTCATTGGAAGAATCGAAAGAAAGGTCAGCCGTTCTTTGCGGTGTTTAATTATACCGGATGCCACGAGAGTGGAATTGCTTCCGAAGGGAAGTACAGGGCTGTTACAGGGAAACTAAAACCTGAACAGAGACAAGATCCGACTAAGTTGGATACATTGCCTCCGTATTATCCGGACACTCCCGTGGTCCGGGAGGACTGGAAAAGAAACTATGAACTGATTACAGCGATGGATTCTTGGGCCGGATCTCTTATCAAAGAAATTAAAGATGCTGGGCTTTACGGGGAAACAATTATATTTTTTTGGGCTGATCATGGTGTAGGATTGCCTCGTGCAAAGCGTTGGCTTTATGGTTCAGGAACACATATCCCTTTGATCGTTCGTGTCCCGGGCAAGGAGGGCGGACGAGTCGATGCGCAATTGGTAAGTTCAGTTGATTTGGGTCCTACGGTATTGAACTTGGCTGGGATTGAAGTTCCTAAGAAATTGCAAGGCAGAGCATTTCTTGGTCAGAAATTATCCGCGCCTCGCCGCTTTGTTTTTGGGGCCAGAGATAGAATGGATGAAAGATACGATATCATTCGTTCTATTTTTGATGGGCGTTATCGATATATTCGGAACTTTGAGCCTCTGAAGCCCTACTATCAGTACATGAATACGCCAGAAAAAGGAGCCACGATGCGCGAGATAAGGAAGGCCGAGGAGGAGGGGTCCCTGACTAAAACAGGCAAGATTTTTTCAACTAACAAGAAGCCAGTCGAAGAACTTTATGATTTTAAAAGTGATCCACATGAAATCCGCAATTTAGCGGGTGATCCTGAGTATTTGTCGATCCTAAAGAAAATGCGTGTTCATTTGGCGCAATGGCAATCTGAAATAGGCGACATTGGCCTCATTCCTGAGTCGGAGATTGAAATTAGAGAGAAGATATCAGGTTCTAGATTTGAAATTATGAATGGAAAATCGTCTGACAAGGATCAAGTCCAGCGGTTGGTATCCATTGCTACAAAAGCTTCAGAAGGGAAATCAGCTCTTGGGGAACTGATAAATGCCATTGATGATGATGATCCAGTCATACGTTATTGGTCACTGACTGGTATCGGTAATATCGGTGTAGCTAAGGGAGGAGTGTTGGAATTATCGATGAAGGCGATGAAGGATAAATCGCCTAGTGTAAGAATAGCTGCTGCTCGTGCAGTGGCCCGTATGGGTGAAGCGGATGCAGCGCTCGAAGTTTTAAAAGAAGAGCTGCGATCTGAGCATCAGTGGGGAAGGCTTGCTGCGGCAATTGTCATTGACGAGATGGAAGAATCGGGCCGAAAAACAGTCAAGGATCTGAAGGAGGTGCTAAGTACCAGACAACCTAATAAATATATTCTTAGAGTTGCGAACCGAGCGTTGAATGATTTGCTCGGGACCGAAAACAAGGTCCCTTGATCTCTGATTTTATATTTAACGAGCCGAAACTAATACTGACGTTATGATTTATTTAAGATTCTTATGTGTGTTCATTTTCTTTCTGATGATGGTGCTCAGGGCCAGTGCAGATTGGATCGAACTTTTTGATGGTAAGACTACGGAGGGTTGGAAGCCGCGATCTGAGGTCATTTCTTTTGATGCTAAGGGAGGTGAGCTGCATTTACTATCGAAGACCAACTGTTGGGTCACTACCGAACGTCAGATGAGTGATTTTGAGGCAGAGATTGAGGTTCTCATGCCAAAAGAAGAGGGCTTCAATTCAGGATTAGCCTTCCGTTGTATTGGTAATCAAGGGCGCCCCAAAGGTTATCAGTGCGAGATTGATCGGCAAAAGCCAGCTGGAATTTATGGGATCGGCAATGGTGGCTGGATTTATCCTGGAAAGGGTCAGGACAAAGAGTTCGCTGACAAGATCCGCGGTAATCTTAAGAAAGATGATTGGAACCATTTTAGAGTTAAGGCTGTCGGAGAAAGAATTCAAACATGGTTGAATGGAAAGCCTGTATCAGACATTAAACATGGGAAAATATTAAAAGGCTATTTTGGTATCCAGCATCATGGGAAGGGGGGAACCGTTCGTTTCAGAAATATTAGGGCGCGTGAAATCTCCAATAAAAAAGTGACACAAGAAATTCAGGATAGACCCAATATTTTGTGGATAACGGCTGAGGACATGAGCCCGACTCTTGGTTGTTATGGTGATAAATATGCGACTTCTCCGAACATTGATAAGTTGGCTAGGTCCTCTACAAGATACTCCAATGCTTTTGCAGCTTCTCCTGTTTGCTCTCCTTCAAGGTCCGTCCTGATTACTGGAATGCATAACGTCTCTACAGGCACTCACCAGATGAGGTCCGGATTTCCTTTGCCGACAGGGGTCAAGGGCTTCCCAGCCTATATGAGAGAATCAGGTTATTTTACAACCAATAATGTCAAAACAGACTATAACAGTAGTGATGCTCCACGCCTGATTAAAGAATCATGGGATGAGTCAAGTCCTAAGGCTCACTGGCGCAACCCCAAGCGAAGACAAGGGCAACCGTTCTTTTCTGTTTTTAATATTATGACCAGTCACCAGTCCCGTTCAATGGTCTGGCCTTATCCTGTTTTTAAAAAACATGTTCAATCCAAATTATCGGCTACTGAAATTCATGATCCTAAAAAGGCTCCGGTCCCTGACTATTATCCTGATACGCCACTCATAAGAAAAACTATTAGCCGGTATTATGATTGTGTCACGGTCATGGATCAGCGTGTAGGTGAAATTATGAGTCAATTGAGCGAGGACGGATTGGCAGAAAATACTATTGTTTTTTTCTTTTCTGACCATGGTTCAGGAATGCCTCGTCATAAGAGGTTATTACATGATAGTGGGATGAAAGTTGCTATGCTGATACATGTTCCTGAGAAATGGAAGCATCTGCGTCCGACTGCTCCCGGTGCTGCGACGGATCAATTAGTGAGTTTTGTTGATTTTCCACCATCAGTTCTTGGGTTAGTTGGTCTCAAATCACCAAAATATATGCAGGGAATTCCTTTTATAGGCATTGGTTCTACCCAGAAAAGGAAATTCGTTTTTGGTAATAGAGACAGGGTCGATGAAGTATTCGATTGTTCCAGATCTGTACGAAACAAGAGATGGTTATACATACGTAATTATCATCCTCACCTTTCCTGGAACCAGCCGTCAGTATTCTCCGATCTTGGTGAAATACGGCATGAAATTTCCCGAGTTTTCCGAGAAGGCTCTGATTCCTCTAGTGCTGCCCAGAGACACTATGCTGGTCCCACAAGGGCAACTGAAGAATTTTATGATTGTGAAAATGATCCGGACAATACCCGTAATTTGATTTCTGGAAAATTGTCAGGTGAGGCTAGCAAAGCATTGCAGAGATTACGGTTAGGCTTAGTTGAATACCGCAATGCAGTAGGTGATCTTGGAGCTTTGCCTGAAAGTGAGATGCGCCGTTGGGTAAAAAATGAAGGTGGCCCAATGAGGGACATTGTGACGGGCAAGACGGACCATTCGCCCGATCTCGAAAGGGCATGGGCAGCTGCTGATAAGGTAGGTAAGTCTGATTCCAAGGAACTTCTGGATCTCCTTAAAAAAGGAAATGTTAATGAGAGGTATTGGGCTGCGGTTTCTCTTAGGAATGGATACTTTGATGAAGAGAGCGTCCAGCAAAGTGCATCTGAATGGATTCAGGACGTTGCACCTCCTGTTCGGATTGAGATTGCTGGATGGTTGGCATTTTTTCCTGACAAAAGAGAAGTTGCCCTTAACCGATTAGTGAAAGATCTAGAGCATCCTGACTGGGCAGTCGCCTTGCGGGCTTGTCGTGCAATTGAATTGTTAGGACCAAAGGCAAAGTCAGTCCTGGCAACAATGAAGAAACTTTACGCTAAGACCCGCTATGAGCCTGGAGACAATAATTTTTTCATAGCTTTCTCAAGCGGTGCATTTCTAGATAGGCTTGGGGAAAAAACAGAGCCTTGGGATTTTTCCCCGGGAGCCGGGAGCTTCATGCCTGCAAAGAAGAAATCTAATTGAGAGTTTTCTGCCACTGATCAATTTTCATTATAGGCTTTTCCAATTTCAAAGGTTTTGGTAAATTTGATCCATGAATGTTGGTATTGTTGGATACGGCTGGGTCGCAGGAGCTCATATTGATGCACTTAATTCGATTGATGGGATCGAGGTGACTGCAGTTTGTTCTTCTCGCCCCCAGGACGAGAATGAGCTTTCAAAGAAGCATGGTTCATCCATCAAGGCATTCCAGGACTTTGGGGGAATGTTGTCATCTGATGATATTGAAGTGATCTCGATTTGTAGTTATCCGGGCCAACACAAGGAACATGCAATTGCTGCTGCGAGAGCGGGGAAGCATCTGATCCTAGAAAAACCACTCGCATTGTCCATTGAAGATTGTTCCGAGATTCGTTCAGCTGTTCTGGAAGCGAATGTTCGAACTTGTGTATGTTTTGAGTGCCGATATTCGAGCCAGTTCCTTGCAACTAAGTCAGTGATTGATGATGGATTGCTGGGGAATATTCACTATGGAGAAGTGGATTATTATCATGGCATTGGACCATGGTATGGACAATTTCGTTGGAATACCGGAAAGGAGCACGGAGGAAGTAGTTTGCTTTCTGCAGGTTGCCATGCACTCGATGCGCTGCTCCTTTGTATGGGAGGTGATGTTGAGGAGGTAAGTTCATATGCTGCGGTTTCAGGAAGCCCTACTTTTTCTGATTACGAATATCCCACGACCACGACCACTATAATGAAGTTCACTGATGGGCGCGTTGGTAAAGCAACTTCGTGTATTGATTGCCTCCAACCTTATTACTTTCATACGCATCTTGTAGGTTCAGAGGGTAGCTTACTGGACAATAAGTTTCATTCTGAAAAGCTCTCCACTGACAAAGGTTCTTGGAGTTCCTTATCAATGAAAATGTTGGATTCCGGTGACGTGAGTGATCATCCTTATATGACTCAGTTCCAAGCATTCTTTGATTCGATGGCTAAGGGAGAGGAAATGCCATTAACCTCAATCAATGAAGCTTATAAGAGCTTCGAAGTTGTTTTTGCCGCTGACAGATCAGCTGAGCTTGGCAGGCCTGTGAAAATTTCAGAAATTAGTGGTGACTAAAAATGCAATCGCAATAGTCGCCCATCCGGACGATATTGAGTTTCTCTTTGCGGGCACAATGCTTCAATTGGCTGCTCGCGGATGGAATCTTAATTATATTACCATTGCTAGTGGTAATTGTGGTTCCTTAGATATGGATGCTGAAGAGACTCGGCAAGTTCGTCAGAATGAGGCCCAACGCGCGGCAGCAAATTTTGGTGCCAAGTATTATCCTCCTCTATGTGATGACCTAGAGATCGTTTACTCTGTGGATCTGCTCCGGCGCTTGTCTTCAGTGATTCGGTCAGCGGCCCCACATATTGTTCTGACACATTCTCCAGAAGATTACATGGTAGATCATATGGAAACGTCCCGGTTAGCTGTCACTGCAGCTTTCACTCATGGCATGCCTAACTTTGTCACTGATCCTTCGACTAGTCATTTGGATGGACATCAGACCAGTGTATATCATGCCATGCCTCATGGATTGAGGGATGGCTTGAGAAAGAAAGTAATCCCTGAATCGTACGTTGATATTTCGTCAGTCATGGACAGTAAAAGGGTTGCCTTGTCAGAGCATAAGAGCCAGCATTCGTGGCTCGAATCTAGTCAGGGGATGAATTCTTATCTCATGTCGATGGAGGACATGTCTCGTGAACTCGGAAAAATGTCAGGAAAATTTGATTATGCTGAGGGTTGGAGGAGAAGGTCCCATCTTGGTTTTAGTCAAAATGAAGAGGATCCGCTTTCAGAAGCTCTCGGAGAGCTGTACTATTTAAACCCGGAATATAATTTGAATAATTAGAGCTCAGATGGCCAGAAAACTAAGCACAATAGCACCTGAATGGTGGGACTACACTACCCTCGATGATGATTTGATCCGTGATGCTGCTTCACTAAGTATGGAGGACTTGGAGCAACTTTCCCGCACAGGTTTCAAAGTAGTCATGTATGATACTTTGGAAGATTTTTATTTGGCCGAAGCTCTTGAATACATTAGTGCCTGGCAATCCTCTACCCCTGATAACCCAGTGGGGATATGTGGCCCTATAGGCCCTACAGAACAATTGCCACTCGTTGCAAGACTCGTGAATGAGCTCAGAGTAGATCTTTCTGCAGCACATTTTTGGGGAATGGATGAATGGTTAGGTGATGATGGGAAGGAAGTGCCAATTTCACATCCTCTTTCCTTTGAGAGAGCTGACAGAGAGCTTTGCTTTGATCGTATTTACGAGGACTTGCAAATGCCTGAATCAAATATGCATTTCCCTGCTGCGGATACTATGGAGTACATTAATTCATGGGAAGGGGTCCGATGCGCGGTCATGCAAGGAGGGCAGGGCGATATTAAACATTGGGCTTTTAATGATCCTCCGCGCCGTGAAGGAGAACATAAGGAATCTCCTCCATCGCCGGAACAATACAGGAAACTCTCAACACGAGTCGTGGAACTGCATCCCATTACCTTAGCACAAAACGCTAGGACCTCAGGCGGCGGCAATGTTACTTTGGTTCCTGAGAGGGCGATTACAGTCGGACCAGTTCAAACATGGAAATCGGATAAGGTTTCAATCTGGCAGGCAGGCACCCATGATAATCCATTTGGTCAGCGTTTGACGGCTTTAATGATTTCAAAGGAAATTGCTGATTCTGCTGTTCCGATGTCATTGTTGGCAGATCATCCAAATGTGCAGTTCAATTATTATAGGGAAGGCCTAGGAAGTTGTGATGTTGAAATGCATTAATCATTAGAGTGTTCGAATTAACAAGACACGCTACACTAGTTCGTGATATTGTAGGGAATGGCTAAAAATATTCTGACTCGACGTGCATTACTAGCTGCTTCAGGAGCAGGCACATCACTTAACATCCTTCGTTCAGGGACCTTGTCCGGTGAAGAGCCTAAGGCCCTAGATAAGCTGTCAGTGGGTTTTATCGGAATGGGTGGACAAATTCAGGGGCACGTTGCGAATATACTTAATCAAGGACAGCACGTTGCTGCTTTTTGTGATGTGGATAAGAGACAGATTGATAATTCGAAGAAACGGCACGGAAATAAGGTTAATAAGGTCAAGGAATATGAAGATTATAGAGAATTGATTGAGAAGGAAAAATCAATCGATGCGGTTGTGATAGCAACGCCTGACCATTGGCATGCTCCGATCTGCAAGGCAGCCATGAAGGCAGGGAAACATGTTTATTGTGAGAAGCCACTAACTCATACAATTAAGGAAGCTAGAGAACTTAGAGAACTTACTAAGGCTTCGAAAGTCGTGACTCAGACCGGTAATCAGGGCAGTGCATCATCTAATTTACGTCGTAGCATGGAACTAATTGCTGCTGATGTTTTTGGTCCTATCCGCGAGATTCATGTCTGGCATCCAAAGCACAATTGGCCGAGCGGTGGTGTCCGGCCAGCCGGTTCAGATCCAGTGCCGAAAGGACTAAACTGGGATTTCTGGTGCGGAACTTCACCTGTTCGGCCTTTCAAAGAAAGTATCTACCATCCGGCTAAGTGGCGTGGATGGTATGACTTTGGTAACGGTTTCATAGGTGATTTCTGCTGCCATTCATTTAACTTGGCTCTGAGGTCGCTCAGTTTGGATTATCCTTCTAAGATTTCTTTTACTGGTGAGGGATTGGGTACTGAAACCTTCGCAAAGTCATGCTCGGTTAAGTACCACTTTTCCAAAAACAAGGAACGTTCCCATGATGTTGCTTTAAATATTTATACTGGTGGAGGAAAGGACGTTCCGCCGGACCATTCTGTGGAGGCGGCTGTCAAAACTTTCGGTAGCTTGCCTAGGGTAGGTTGTATTTTTATTGGCGATAAAGGAATGCTTTCTTCAGGACTATGGAACTCTCAGTGCTACATAAAGATGAACGGAGAAGAGAAGTACATCGGTGAAGGGAATCACGATGCAGCGAAGATTGTTCCCAAAACAATTCCTAGATCAAGGGGTCACATGCATGAATGGGTCGATGCGTGTAAAGGAAAAGGAAAGACCTTCGCTGACTTTGAGCATGGAGGACACCTCACAGAAATCGGCCTTTCAGGAATCTTGGCCTTGAAGATGCAGAAAGAAATTGAGTGGGACGGGCAAGCGATGAAAGTAAAAGGTCATCCGGAAGCGGATGCTTATATTGGCAAAGAAAATAGGGAAGAATGGCTTTAGGTTATACTTATTGAATCCGTTTGAGCATCATTAGGCGGAATTCGAGTGCCGTGTTCCCTGGAATTTCCATGGCACGCAGAGTAAGTTCTCCTTTCCCCTTATTTAATTTTAGTTCCCCTATTTTCACCTCTTTAAAATCCTTCACGTAAGATTCCCGACGCATGACGCGGTCATTCTCATGGCCTCGATTTTGTACTTCGTGAGGTTCGGTAATTGTGTACCGAAGTTTGGATTGATTGTGACTCAGTTCCAGGACAGTGCCTTCGTCTCCTTTTGGAAGTGCATAATATATTGAAACTTCATAAGTACCTGTTGATCCTACCTCACAGTCCCAGGTAATTTTATCTTCAGTACTTTTCCAATTCATAAAATAAGAGCAATTAGGAGCGCGTCCTGAGCGCTTTATTCCGCCATAGGCCACGCCATCCCGGGCAGGGATCTGGGTCCAGCGATAACCGGGGTAACCAATAATGAAGGGTCGATTATCTTTGCCTAGCTCGGATAATACATTTTCTTCCCATTCGGTAACTTCATTAAGTAGCTCTTTGGCTACTTTGGTTTGGATCTTGCTCACATCGATCTGTTGCCCTGGGTCATTGATAAGATCAAAAAGTTTTCCCTGGTGATCGAGTCGGAAACGCTGAGTCCGTGCACTAACTTTACCTTTCCAGTAATTAATTAAAGTCCTCTGTTCCCAAGCGCTACCTTTTTGTAGTAACAGGGGTTTTAGGCTTCTCCCGTCCAGAGTTTTTTTACTCGTCACAGGTATGCTAGCGCAATCTGCTAGAGTAGGAAGTAAATCCATTGCTGAGGCAATTGGCTTAATGAATTTTCCTTTTGGAATATGGCCTGGCCACCGGATAAGTAATGGTGAGCGTACTCCGCCCTCATCCGTAGAACCTTTACGACCTTTCATTCCACCGTTCCAACGCACGCCATTTGGACCATTGTCATGAAAAAAGACCACGATAGTGTCATTAGCAATTCCTTGGTCCTCAATTTTTTTAAGGATCCTCCCAACGTTCCAATCAATGTTTTCACACATTGCTAAAGCACAACGTAAGTGAGGCATATTTTCCCTCCTAGGATCGCGATTATGAAGTTTTATTTCTTTGTCTTTGAATTTATCCCACCACTGATCGGGGACCTGCATTGGAGAGTGAGGAGTGTTGTAGGGAACATAGGCAAAGAACGGCTTCCCTTCTTTGATAGAGTTATCTATGAAGTCGATGGCCTTGTCGGTGAAGTCGTTGATGCAAAATCCTTCACCTTTCACAATCTGGCCATTGTGCTCTAATGGGGGGTTGAAATAATCTCCCCAGTGCCCGGAGCAAAATCCATAAAATTCATCGAACCCACGACCGTTAGGATGGTAAGGATATTGCATTCCATTATGCCATTTACCAAATGCACCAGTGGCATATCCCGCTGATTTGAATGCATCTGCAATTGTGAGTTCATCCAGATCTAAGCGTTCGCCTCCAGTCGAGGTGCTATACACGCCTCCCCTTACATGGTATCTTCCTGTTAAGAATTCTGCACGCGTGGGTGAGCAAACGGGGCAAACAAAGAAACGATCGAATTGTGCTCCGTCATGAGCTAAAGAATCAATATTGGGAGTGGAAAGGTCTTTGTTGCCGTTAAGACTCAGATCACCCCAACCCTGATCATCAGTCAAGATAACAATGATATTTGGTTGCTTGGCCTGAATAGTGCAAATTAGTGACAAAAAAAAGAGCCAGCGGAACTGTTTCGAAATTTTTAACATGTGTGTCATTCCGGGGTCAATTTTGATGTTACTGATTCAGTTCCCAGCAAACAATTTTCTTATCTGTTCGAGCAAATATGTGTCCTCTATTGTAGGCGGGATGGGCCCATGTCTTTCCGGTGATTTGTGATCTTGAATGAATCTCAAAACCTTCCTTGCTCAGTGTTACTGATAGAAGCTCGCCATTTGCGTTGAGTATCAATGCGCGGTCCTGGCGCTTACCATCATTGGCCCAGACCAGAGTTGCTTGAGGGTTTCTTCCTGAAGGTGTTACGATATGATTTTTAGAATCATCCCAGTGCTTTTTACCAGTTGTTATTTCGAAACAGCTCAGACCATTGGTCCGATCCAATAAATAGACTAACCCATCTTTCTGAAGGGGTTGTGCCATGAGTCCACGGATATTATCCTTGTCTTCCCATAAAAGCTTAACGCTTTTTCCATCTTCACCTAATAGGAGGGCTTTCGAACCGTGCCAGTAACCGCAGACCAGAACCACATTGTCATGGTAAATTGGCATAGCTATAGAGACTCCGTATTTTATTTTGTATGGAAATGACCAAAGGACGTCACCATTGTTTGGTGACATTCCTCGGATATTTTCAGGTGTCCACGCAAGCATTATTTCATTTCCTGCGTGCTTTATGAATGAGGGGGTTGCATAACCTGCAGGATCATCAGAACCTGACCATATTTTGGATCCTTTATCAGGATCCAAAGCAATGTAGCCTCCGCTACTGCTACCTATTTGATAAATGATGGACTGATTCCATGGCGCGGGTGAAGAAGAGAATCCCCAGATCGGGCGCTTCGCACCAAAGGACTCTCTACTATCTTTTGCCCATATTACTTTTCCGTTATTCATGTCCAGGCAGTGCATGTGACCGACTGCACCAAAAGTGAAAGCTTTACCATCGAAGATTGTGACGGATGCCCTTGGTCCAATGTCATAGCTCAGACCTTTATAATTGGCTTCATATTGATGTTCCCAAATCAGTTCACCGCTCTTTTCCTCAAAGCAGAGTATTCTTTCCAGATTTTTATTTTCCGGACGGTCCATAGTATAAACTTTTCCATCCTTAATGGTGATGCCACTGTATCCACCATTAATTTGATGCTCCCATACTTTCTTGGGATTATCTATTTTAAGAGGGAGCCCGGGGCAGTCCCATATTCCTTGTCCAGTTGGGCCACGGAACTTGGGCCAGTCCGCTTTCGCCGCAATTAGCAGAAACCAGAAAAGTATTACGCTAAATTGTATTTTAATTATTCGCACGGAGTATCAGAGTCATTTTGATTTCAAGTGATGATCAGCAAAATCCATGAACCTTTTCCAGTCAAAACTTTCAATTGAATGTCCACCTTCTCTTATATGATACCCTACGTGGCTTTCAATGATAGCTTTCCCTACAGTGGGTGATTCTTCAGATTCGAGCGCTTTTTTGCCGAACAGTTCATAGACTTTGCTTGCATGATAAGCTGACAAATATTCTCCTCGACCATCTGCCCAAGTATCTTTGATTCCGCTATGGATGTAAACGGGTCTGGGCGCGATGCAAGCTATGAGCATGTGTTGATCGATTGGAAGATCATCCTCTTGATCTACAAATTTCCATGCGTTTCTGCAGAGCCAATAAGGAAAACGAGTGACCATTTTCTTGAGAGTTTCACCTGATTTTCTTCGCCACAGGGCAGCTCCTGCACAGCCTGACTGTGCTGATATCGCCAAAGCAAACCGCTCGTCCTGGGCCGCAGTCCAGAGAGTCGTTTTACCCATCTTTGAATGTCCCATTATGGCAACCCTAGTATGGTCAATATCATCATCTGTTTCCAGATAGTCCATTGCACGCATTGCTCCCCAGGCGCATGCCGAGATGACCCCCCATTCACTGGCCTTAGGAAAACTTTGCCCCTTAGGATAAAATAATTTATGAATGCTATTACCGAAACCTACTTCGTTATGTTTGACAAGGTCCTCATGGTAGACTGCACAGAACCCATAACCTCGATCAAAAAATTCACCTAAAGGCCAACCATTTTTTAATTTTCCTTTGCGGAAAGGAGATGCATCAAAATCATTTGATCTGGTATTATTAAAACTGTGCTTCAGGAAGGCAGGAGCAGGGCCTTTAACATTGCTGGGTGAAAAAACAATGAAACGCATTGTTACGTTTCCAATGTTATTACTGATTTTAATATCAATATCTTTTCTGGTCGCTTTCCCCTTCATGAAATCCTCATCTTCTTTGATTACTTTGAAATCGATTTTGATGGGGTTAGAAGGTTCAGGAACGCGTCCGTAAATCAAATTACTGAAGAGTGAAAGGATTTGCGGCCTACGGATTTCATTCCATTCCTGAGGTGAGGTTATTTTTTTTCCTTCTGGCGTTACTAGTAACTTTGGCAGATCGTAGTGAGGTGTCTTGGCTTCATCGTAATTGACGTCATTATCATATTCCTTGGATTCTCTGGACTGCAGGTTGATGATTAGCAAGATGCACAGGGTCGTGGCGATAGTTAGTAGCTTCATTTGGTTGATTTAGTGATTTCAATTCTAGGGATTTTGAGAAATCGGGCAAGCCAATGGAGGCTTAGTTTTCGATACTTCTATTCCGAATGGGATCCGCAATTGTATTAACACTGTTTTTATTGTCACTAAACGGTCATATTTACATGGATAAATATTCAAAATATTGATTTATTATTGATTGATAGATAAAAAGGTGGGATCGGTTCCACGCGAACAACTTTAAGTGAAAGAGCAAAAAAATATTAACGTGATTGGAGCTGGTCCCGGAGGGTTGACGGCAGCAATGCTTTTGGCTAAGAGGGGGTTTAAAGTTAATTTATTTGAAAAAGAATCTACCGTCGGTGGACGGAATGCTGCGATTACGCGTAACGGTTACAAGTTTGACTTAGGGCCGACATTCTTAATGATGAAGTTCATTTTGGATGAGGTTTTTGAGGAGGCAGGGCGAGATATTGATGATTATCTGGATTTTGTGCGGTTGGAACCTATGTACAGACTTCAGTTTGATGATGTTAGGATAGAGCCTACGACGGTCCGTGAGGCAATGCTTAAGCAGTTAGAGGAAAATTTTCCAGAAAGCTCGGACGGTTATGACCATTTCATGGAGAGAGAATCGGAGAGATTTAATTTAATGTATCCGTGTCTTCAAAAAGACTACTCAACACTTTCAAGTTATTTATCGATGGACCTTATCAAGGCGCTTCCTAAGTTGTCTATCGGGAGGTCACTTTTTGGAGTTTTAGGAGATTATTTTAAGAGCGATAAGCTTAAACTTTCATTCACTTTTCAATCCAAGTACCTCGGCATGTCTGCCTGGGACTGTCCCGCTGCATTTGCTATCCTACCTTATGTTGAACATGCCTTTGGTGTTTTTCATGTGACAGGTGGTTTGAGTGAAATACCTGAAGCCATGTCAAAGGTATGCATTGAGCACGGTGTTAATCTTAGACTTAATGCTCCAGTCAATCAGCTCATACTTGATGGGAAAAAAGTCACAGGTGTTGAGCTCGAAGATGGGGAAAAAGTATTTGCAGATGAGACGGTTCTCAATGCTGACTTCGGATATGCTATGAAAAATCTGGTTCCGCCAGGGGTCCTTAAAAAATACAGTCCAGAGAAGGTCGATTCGAAAGAATACTCTTGTTCAACATTTATGTTGTATCTTGGTTTGGATAAGGTCTATGAGCTGCCTCATCACACCATTTTCTTTGCGAGTGATTATAAAACAAATATCGATAACATCTTTAAGAACAAGGTCTTGTCTGATGAATTATCTTTCTACATTCGTAATGCCAGTGTCACAGATTCGACATTGGCTCCTGAAGGTCACTCATCAATATATGTTCTGGTTCCTGTTCCGAACTGCACTGCAGACATTGAATGGGAAGAGCAAAAGGAACAGTTGAAGGAACGGGTTCTTGATGCAATGGAAGAAAGGGCAGGGATGATTGATTTGAGAAAGCACATCCGCGAAGAAGTTGTTTTTACACCGAGGACCTGGATGGATATGAATGTTCAGTTCGGGGCAACTTTTAATCTGGCCCATTCACTTAATCAGATGCTGTACCTTCGTCCACGCAACAAATTCGAAGAATTAGATAACTGTTATTTGGTTGGTGGGGGAACGCATCCGGGAAGTGGCTTGCCAACGATTTACGAATCAGGACGTATTGCGGCTAACTTAATTTCCAATCTTCATGAGGTAGAATACGTTTCAAAGAATGTGAAAATCTAGCGAGTGATTTTATGAACTGGATTCAATTTGGTCGGCTCATTCATTCCATTTATTCACATAATGGGAAATTGCCTGATTTGGATTGGATTCAGAGCCTCGGTCTCCTAGCTGTTAAATTGGGTCAGGTCCATGCACTAAGATCGGATTTTCTGGAACCTGAAAAATGTGAGCATCTTTCTAAGCTTTTCAGGAACAATCATGCGATGGAGTCTGAAGATTTTCTGCAATTGGTGGAATCTACTGCAGTTTCAGACTTTATCAGCCATTTTGAGACAATTGAACCCGACGCACTTGCATCAGCTTCGGTAGGGCAAGTTCATTTAGGAACTCTAAAAGATGGAACGCAGGTCGTGATCAAGGCCGTTAAGAAGGATGTCAGGAAAGATTTTATTGCTGATGTTTCCAGTATCCGCAGATTATTTGGTTTCATTTCGTTCTTTTACCGCAAGCTTAAGAGAGTAGGTAATCCTGAAGCCATTCTCAATGACATTGAAGAGTACACCTTAAGTGAACTAGATCTTAGGAAGGAAGTGGACGGGGTCAGGGTCCTTGCCTCGATCAGGGATAAGAACAAAGATCAGTATGATTTTTCAAAGTTGTCATTTGCTGAAGTCCATGAGTCGCTCTGTAATGAGAATGTCATGGTCAGTGATTTTATTCCTGGTCCAAGCCTCGATGAATTACTCGATGAGGGGAAGCTCGATTACGATACGTTGTTGGAACTCTTTAAAATTCATGGATATTACATGTTTTGTGCCGGGACATTTCATGGCGACCTTCATCCCGGAAACGTTCTGGTCGATGAGAGTCAGGAGAATTTCTATTTTATAGACACGGGCTATATTGGCCATGTCGGACCCAAGATAAGGAAGGGGCTTTTCTATTTTTTCAAGGCACTGACGGAGAATAATTTTACTGAAGCTGCAAATTCTCTTAGTGAAATGGCAGAGGTTCCACTCACTGGTGATGATATGAAAAAGTTCCAATCAGATCTCATTAATCTCTATGAAGATTTTCCAGGGAAAAGTGTTTCCGAAATTAGCCTTACTCGGCAAATGATGGAAACAATTAAACTTGGAGTTCAGACTGGAATGTCTTTTGATCAGGGGATCTTCGCTATTGTCCGTAGTTTAATGTATCTTGACGGTATGGTTCTCAGATGCAATCCAGATGCTGTTCTAATGGATGATATTAAGCCTTTCATTGATGATTTTGATAGGTTCATTTAAAACTTTTATGCGTATGAATGCCCAATATCTAATAATTATACTTTTGTTTAATTTTCTATTCATCCAGCTAGTTTTGTCAGAGGTTCGGCATGCTTTTATCGTTTCGGCTGACCCGCAATATATAGCTGAGAAGTCTCAGGATCCAAAGGAACTGGATCCATTCTCAGAGCAGGCGAATTCCCGTTTTTTGAAACTAATTAAATCTTTTGCCGGTACAAAGATTCCCGATTCATGTGGAGGCGGAGCAGTCGATGATAAAATACTTGGTATTCTAGTTGCCGGTGATCTCATTGATAGCGCAGACAAGGATGGTGGCGATTACCCCGCCATGCAGCGTTTCGAGTGGGCCCGCTACAAATCTGACTATGGGCTCAACGGTCAGGGCGGAAAGGTTCCTTTTCCCGTTTACGAGTTACATGGGAATCATGATGGCCCACAAGGAGACACATTCATTATCAAAGAAATTATTGAGAGGAACCGTGTCCGTGCAGGTGTCGTTAATAGATCCAAGAACGGACTCCATTACAGTTGGGACTGGGGCCCGTTACATCTGGTAAATCTAGGCATGTTTGTCGGAGGAGGAGAAGCTCGTCGGGAAGGGCATCACTATGCTCCGCGCGGCAGTCTAGAATTTCTGCAAGCGGACCTTGCCAAGCACGTAGCTGATTCAGGAAGGCCCGTGATTATTTCTTTTCACTTACATCCTAACAGTTCGGAATATGATTGGCCAAAAGAGGATCTTGCCGCTTTCATGAATACGATTCAAAAACATAACGTTGTAGCTCTTTTCCATGGTCATACGCATGGATCACCTTCGAGGAAATTACAGTGGAACGGCACGCAGTTCGGTAAAAAATTACCGAGAGGAATTGATGTGTTTAATTGTGATGATTCGGGAGCAGCAAAGACGGACCGGAAAAACCCAGGTAAGGCCGTGGGGATAAAGCACGGATTTCTTTATGTTGAATTAATTGATCGTGAAGGAGACGCGAAGGATGAATTTACAGTCCGCTCAGTTGCGACTGATGATAACTGGGATACACACCGTTGGGATCGTATCTGGAAAAAACCGGCTAAGATCCCTAGCGCTACTGCGAAACCGAAAGGTTCCTAATAGATCGGGGCTATTCGAATGAGGTTAAAGTTTTACGTTCCTTGATGGGGTACCAGAAATCAATTTCTTTGACCAGTTCCGCCACTTTATTTGGGTTGTCTTTAGCGAGGTTCTTTTTCTCATGAGGATCAGAACCAAGATCAAATAGTTGTGGCCTTTTTTCGGTCCTAGGGTGTGTTGATTTGTAGCGGTTCACTTCTCCATCATAGGTTAAAAGAAGTTTCCATTTATTCTTAATTGCCCACCTAAAGAGTAGGCTTGCTTCAGGTTTTTTTAGATCAGCAATGTCATGAGCGAAACTTTCACCAAAGATTGTATCTCTCTTGATTGGGCTCTGATTTTCAAGGTGAGGAAGTAGGTTGATCCCAGGTAATTTTTCCGGGATCTTTGATTCTGCCGCAGACAGGATAGTTGGTACGAGATCGATGCTGCTGACTAATTCATTCCTCTCTGCGGGTTTGATTTTCCCTGGCCATCTGAACATGATTGGGGTTCTTACACCTCCTTCGTAAGGGGTCTGTTTGGACCTTGAGTCGTAACCGCCACGTTTCGGGTTTTGAATCCAGCCGTTATCAGTGACATAGACAATGAGGGTATTGTCACGATCACCACTCTCATCAACAATATCGAGTAATTGACCACACGTTTCATCGAACCAGTCACACATTGCATAGTATTTTGCGATGTGGATTGATCTGCCCTCTTTAGTGTATTTTTTGAGAAGCCGTTGCGGAGGATTGTGTGGAGTGTGTGGGAGGAAAGGAGCGTACCAGAGAAAGTAAGGTTTTTTCTCATCTTTGGCCATTTTAACAAAATCTTTGATTGGCTTCATTCCGGTGCGTCCGATCCTTAGTCCATCGTCACCGTGTCGGCCACCAGGTTCCGGAAATCCTCTAGTCATGCCATGGGTGAATCCTGCTCTTTTAAAATTTCCTTCCCAATATTTACCACTCTGATGGCTCAAGTAATTTTTGGTAGACAGTAGTTCTGGCAGTGTATCAAACTTATCAATGAAGGAGATGATTTGGCCCCGCCTTTCATTGTAAATTTTTGAATTGCGTTCTGCATATTTAGGAGACGGATCATTGCCCGTTATTCTATGGGTCGAGGCATAGTGGCCTGTGAGGAGAGTTGCTAGGGATGGTCTGCAAAGTGCAGTTGGTACATATCCTCTTTTGAAAAGAACGCTCTCTTTAGCCAGCTTATCAATGTGTGGCGTCTTGATATCTGGATGACCCATGAATCCGTAGTCAGTCCAAGCCTGATCATCCGAAATTATAAGAACAATGTTCGGAGTAGAGGCCGTGACGGCCGAAAGCATGGCGAAATAGATAAAGAGTAAAATGCGCATGCTCATTGTTTTACATACACTGATCAAGAAATCGAGTTTTTTCCTTATTGGGTTTCAATCAATAATTGCGAATAGGATAATTTCTATTCTCGTGAAAAGAGGAAATTCCCAATCCAGGCACCGGTCAGTGCGCCTCCGCAAGGCGCTAGGACATAGACTGTGAGCCAGCCGATGCCGTTATGGGAGAATGGTACCGTTCCCCAACCGGCAATGGCTGAAAAGAATCTAGGAGCAAGGTCCCTCGCAGGATTAAATCCTGCTTGTGTTAGAGGGGCAAAAACACAGATTAGTGTAGTCAGCGCCATTCCGATGGCGATTGGGGTCATAGGGCCGGGACCTGACTTATTTTCTTTGGCTGTGAACCCGAAAATCACAAGAGCCAATAAAAGTGTACCTAAAAATTCCGCACAAATGGCAGTTATGTGTGATACCGGCTCCGCGAAGTATTCACCAAAAATTCTCGCAGTGGCAATACTTTCAGGCTCTCCTCTAGTGATGTGCCTTGATTCTTCGAAAGCGCTGATTTGGCTTTCAAAGAGAAAGAAAACTGTCGATGCTGCAATGAATGCTCCAAGCAATTGGGCTGCAAAGTAACCTGGGATCCGGCGCTTTGGAAAGTCTGCTTGGAATGCGAACGCGAGTGTGATGGCTGGATTAAAGTGGGCTCCACTGTGGTGGGTCGTTAAATAGATTGCGCAGGCAAGGCCCAGTCCCCACACTGCTGCTATTTGAAAAATTCCTTCCGTAGCATCAGTGGTCACGGAACCGGCAACAATTCCTAGTCCTAAGAAGACCATGATAAAGGTTCCAATGACTTCGCTGGCAAACCACTTTGGCATACTTATTGATGATTTCTGTTAATAATTATTCTGTACGTGCTGAACGTATCCCTGCCGCGTACGCTTCGAATACCAGTTTAATTTCGTCTCGAACCTGTCGGAACACTTCCATAATTTCATCTTCACTGCCCTCAGCATGAGCTGGATCTTCAAATCCCCAGTGATATCGTTGGGTCTGACCAGGGTAGGTCGGGCAGGCCTGATCTGCATTACCGCAGACCGTGATAACTGTGTGGATTTGCTGTTCTAAAAAGTCATTCATGTGCTTCGAAGTATGATCGGATATATCAATTCCGATCTCTTCGAGTGATGCTATTGCCTTCGGATGTACGTACCCGGAAGGGTCTGATCCTGCACTTGCTACTTCAATGAGGTCTGATGCAGCATTGCGCAAGATACCTTCAGCCATATGGCTACGGCACGAGTTTCCGGTACATAAGATGAGAACTGTAGGATTTTGCATAGACGGTAAATTAGTTATTGGAAGGGCAGCAGGCGGCCGATGTGTCCATCTCATGGAGATGCTTAAGATCAGTCCTGAAGGTGGGATCTTCACTGATCAGATCCTGTAAACATTTAAGATTATTTTCGAGGATAGGATTTGTCTCCTTTGTGATCCGATAAATCATCCAGTTTGCTCGCCTCTCAGATTCGACCAGACCATGGGACTTTAGGTAAGCTAGGTGCTTGGATACCTTGACCTGGGTCTCTCTCAATATTTCCTGTAAATGGCAGACACAAAGAGCTCCATCACTTAAAAGATTAAGGATTCTTAAGCGGGTCTTATCGCAAAGGCAGCGATAAACTTGGCACAACTCATCAGAGTTCATCCATTAATATTCCTCTATAAGTATATACTTGTAAAGGAATACTATTTATAATAGTTGTAAGATCTACTGACGCATCACAGCTTTAGTCTTTGGGCTGGTGCTTCTCAACCCATGCTGGGTACTCGACCCTCAGAAGATTCTCTGGCCAGCGGCCTCCAAGCCATAAGTGGCCGATGCGCTTGGTATGGCTCAGTTCCGAGAGTTTGTATTTCACGACTCCCTTTTCGATAAACATGGGCCGGTCAGTTCCGATCTCGTAGTAGCGTGCCCAGATCGGCGGTGCCTCCGGGTCCACAACGATTTTTCGGTCCACGCCTCCGGGCAGCGACTTCTCCTCGAAGTTGAGGACGCGAATCCCGGTTATCTTAACTTTTTTGAACCATTTTACCGCACCTGCGATCGCTGCCATAATTTCGGGCGAAGGGCTATCGATTGACATGAGATAGCGGATAACACCTACGCTCTCGGCTCCGGACAGGGACGGGTTCTCAGAGATGCGGCCCTGAGCCGGTTCTAGCGTCCGTTGGTCATGTTGTTGGCACCAAGTAGTCTTTTTTCCATTGACTATAATCTGGCATTTGAGAATACATTCCCGGCCCTTCGTCACCGCGGCCTGACATTTTCTCAGGAGTCTGTCATCAGCAAGATCATAAGCAGGTCGGCGATGTACGACATCGTCGAGGATCGCAATGGCTCCGATCATAGCGCCATCGTTGAAAGTGATCCGGCTCGAGTATCCTGGCCTGAGAGGATAGAACTGCGGCCAGCCACCGTTTGGATACTGTGCTTTTAGTAAGTAGCGAAGCCCCTTCAAAAATCCGTCCTTGTACTTCTTTTTTCCTGTCGCAGCGTGGACCCTGGCGAGAAAGCGCATTTCAGACGATGTTGCGTCATTATCTAGGGTGCATGGATACTTGAGCTGATCGAGTGATTCTTTGTGCTTTTTTTTCTCCTCTTCACTACGGACATCGATCGCGGCATTTCCGGAGGGATGGATACTCCCGTCGTTTTTGTACCAACCGCCTAAATCCGACTGAAAGTAGAGGACGTTGTCCCCGATGCGCTTTGCTTCGGGAGTCTTGTACCAGTCTCCTTCCTGATTCGCGCAGTCACGCCATGAGATAGCACTAGCTGACATGGTAACGAACCAGAGGCACGTGACTAGCCCCGTGAAGAGCATTTGTTGTGAAGGGCTGAGCCTTTCTATTGAGATATTTGGTCTCACAAGTGCATTGTAAAGGTTTGTGTATTGCCTTAGAAGCGATTTCAGCTCACTTTTGCCAAGTACAAATGAAAAGATCTTACCGTCTATTTATTCTATCCCA